>Ga0315279_10000434_pt1 | contig 83822 bp, 89 predicted proteins | sample YL17G06_20_MG_FD_203694 | JGI IMG/M metagenome (GOLD analysis project Ga0315279, IMG submission 203694) | Sediment microbial communities from Yellowstone Lake, YNP, Wyoming, USA - YL17G06_20 | ecosystem: Environmental > Aquatic > Freshwater > Lake > Sediment | place: USA: Wyoming | collected...
TGAGAGTAATAATCCCAGTCGGTGGCAAAGCCAAGCGTTTGCTTCCGCTAACGGCAGAGACAAGCAAGGCGTGCATTCGTCTCGTTAATAGACCCATGATTGAGTTTTCGCTATTGTCTCTTGCACGTCAAGGCGTTAGAAACTTCATTTTCGGGGTGAAAGGCTACACAAACTACAGGGATCTGCACGACTATTTTGAGTCAGGATACGGGTTCTCCGCAAGATATCAGATAAAACCGCGGGTTCACATAAAATATCAACCAAACGTGGAAGACCTCGGAAGTGCAGACTCTGCGAGAATAAGCATGGACTACTATGATGTTAAAGACCCTGTGTTCGCGGTGCAGGGGGACAACATTTTCGACGTTGATGTAAAGGAGATTGTGGAGTTTCATGAGAAGAAAGGAGCTGTCATGACCATAGCCTTGAGAGAAGTTGAAAACGTCGAAGGCTACGGGATTGCTGACATAAACAAGGAAAGGCGGATAGCTAGATTCGTTGAAAAACCGTCGCCAAAAGAGGCACCATCGAATCTTGCCAACACGGGCTTGTACGTGGTTTCTCCAGGGATAAGGAAAATATTCAAAGAAGAAGGGGTGAAGCAGATAATCAAAGAGGAAAAGCGGCTAGATTTTGGTTTCGACTTCATTCCGTACCTGATCAAGACAGGAAGACCAGTGTACGGCTATACACTGAAAGGAAGCTGGTATGATGTGGGCACTCCAAAGCACTATTTGGAAGCCATGCACGACATGCTAAATGGACGATTCTCATCACTGACAGATTTTGGTGGAAGAATAAGTGAAGAGGAAAGGATATGGGTTCAAGGCGAAAGCTCAGAATCCAAGAAAAGCAGAGCAGAAATCATACGGAAAATCAAACAAGGAAAAATCAAGATCGAAGGCTCAGTTCTCATAGGAAGACACTGCAAGATAAGCAACGGAGCCCAAATAGTGAATTCATGCATTGACAACTATACGCAAATCGGCAAAGGGGCGACAATAGTGAATTCCGCGATTATGGACAGGGTTATAATCGGAGAAAAAGCAGAAATAAAAGAAAGCATCATAGGCAGACACGTAACCATTCTTTCCACTCCCAGAAGACGGACAAAAATAGATTCTGTTTCAGTCGTCGCGGATGATGTTACAGTAGCAGAAGGGTGCAGACTAACGTCAGCCAAGATTTACCCACATCTAAACGTGAGAGGAGAAATAGTAGGTCAAACGCTGATGGCTGGTTAAAATCCCAAACCCTTTCTAGATGCTTCGTCTCAGGCTTCAGTTCAACGATCCCTAGACTAGAGGTCAGTTTTCATGAGCTTGAAGAAAGATTCGTTGAGCCTTATGAGACGATGGAGAGACTTACACTAACCGCTAAAAGTCCAAATTTTCGACATTAGAGTAGGAGTTCTGCGAAATCATTAAAAATCAACAATGGCATACTCCTTACCACGGTGCTACCTGTGGGCACATTTGAAAGATTTGCAGAGTATTTTGACTTAATCTCGCAGACTTTTGTCAACTACGAGAAAGAATGTGACACACTGGAAAAAATATGGAAGAACACATGCCGAAAGAAGCCGAAGAGCATCTTGGATGTTGCCTGTGGCACAGGGTCTCATGCGGTGATTCTGGCGAAGCTCGGATATGAGGTTACAGGCATAGATGTCTCAAAGCCTATGATTAAGAAGGCTGAGGAAAAGGCAAGGAAGAAGAGAATCAGGGCTGAGTTTCATGTGCAAGACATGCGGAAGATTAAGCTTGGCAGAAAATTTGATTGCGCAATCTGCATGTTTGGAGGGCTCGGCTACATGCTCACGTATCAGGACTTGACCAATCTCTTCTCGGGCTTGAAACAGCATCTCATTAGAAACGGTCTGTTTGCTTTCCATTTCTGGAACATTAGAGGAGTCAGACCTTCACCGTACAGGTCTTGGATACGAGTACAGGATAAAGGCTTGACCGTGTATCGCCTTTCAGAGTCAAACTTTGATCCTCAAACGAACATCATAACGTTGGGCATGAACTTCATAGTCATAGAAAAAGACGGGCTCGTGGAAACTTTCAGCGAACTGCACAAGGTAAGATGCTTTACGCTGGCTGAGTTGCGGCAGTATCTCGCTGACAATGGGTTCAGTTTGGTTACAGCATATGATTGGGACGCAGAGGATAAGACTGAACTCAAGGTGCCGAGAAGGGAGACTTTTGGGATTCTCGCCGTAGCAAAGAGTGTTTAGGATTCAAGGCTTTTCCTGATAGAAAGCATTTATGCTCTGAACCATTTGAAGATGAGATAGTTTACCTTTTCTTTTTCTAGGTCTGGCACGGCGATTATGAATCTCTTTCGAACGGTTGTTGCCAGTCGTCCAGTCCTAACGATTTCTGTAGCGGTAATTTCAGACTTGGCTTTTTTGACGCAGACCATGTATGGGGCGTGTTCAACGCCTGGTCCTTGCTTGTAAACTGCGAAGTCGCATCCAAACTTTATTCCAGGCGTGACAACCAGACCTTTGTCGCGGAAGTCGCGGTAAACGACATATTTCTCGTCAAACTCTTCGTATAGCTGTTTGGCCATTTTTCGGAGTTTTTTGAGGTTTACCTTTTTCTTTTCTGGGCCTTCGTGGACGGTTATTATTCGTTTTTCAACTAGATACAAGCCTTCCATCAAGTCCAGTATCAGTGGGACGTTGAATTCAGGGATTTTTGGCTTGGCTATTCCGAGGGGTTTTCCGTAGTAGCCTTTTTTGTATAGTTCTGAGCCGTCAGATGAGTTCCACACAATTAGGAAGTTTTCGATGAACTCTACTGGGATTTTTCTGGGCATCGGCTTTCTTCGCCTTTTACATGATGAGGGATAGGATGCGTGCTGCGTCTGCGGCGTCTTCAGCCTTGTCTGCTGAATCCTCCAGTAGTTGCAGGACGTCTCTTAGTAGGATGATGGTCGGAAAGTCAAGTTTGCTGCTGAGAAGCTTTATTCCAAGTTCGCGGTAGATTTCGTCAACTGCTCGTTCTGCAATTTCGACGTCTTTGGCTTTTTCCATGGTTTTTCCTGGGCCGTATGTGAGAACCATCATTGTTTCTCTGAGTTTGAGCACGGTTTCCAATACTGCATCTGAGAGTTTCAGCAAGTCTTTTTTTATGTCGCTTGGGACGTTCCAGTTGTGTTGCATGATTTCAACGAGGCGGAAGGCGATGCCTTCGGAGAAGTCGGCGATTTCGCTTGTTAGGTTTGTGAATCTGAGGAAGTCTTCTCGGCTGGTCAGTATGGCTCCTATCTCTGCCAGTTCGGTTGAAACCAGTCGTCTTGCTTTGTCGACTTCGTCTTCGCCGGCTTTGATTTCGCTGAAGAGTTGTCTTGCTTTTTCCTTGTCGTTTTTGCTGAAAAAGTCTAGGATTTGGGGGACTTTTCTGGTTAGGTCTAGAACCCTGCGTAGGTGTTCTTGACAGACGCTTAGGGCTCGTCGTTTCACCCGTTCTTCGGTTTCTGCTGGAAGCACCAAATTTTTCCCACCCACAAAAATGGGCTATACTTTCCAGCATATGATATGCGGCAGTGTTAAAAAAGCTAACGAAGCCTAGGTCTCGATTGGTGTTCCTAGGTCTTCGAAATTCGCTTTAAGCTGGAAATACTCACGTAGAAGCCTTGGCAAGCCGTCTATTTTGGTTCGGACTTGCTTCCATGAATCGCGGTCGCGAATGGTGACTGTATTGTCTTTGAGAGTGTCATAGTCTACGGTTATGCCTAGGGGTATGCCGATTTCGTCCGCGCGGGCGTATCGCCTGCCGATTGAGCCAGCTTCATCATATTCGACTGTGAAGCCCTCGTCAATCAGAGTCTTGCGCATTTCGAGTGTTTTTTCTGGTTGGCCGTCTTTGCTTACGAGTGGGTAGACGCCGATTTGGATTGGAGCTATGTCTCTTGGGAAGGCTAGGATTACTCTGTCTTCTTTGACGTGGTATGCATATTCAAGTGCCACGTGGAAGAGTCGGTCTGAGCCGAAGCTGGGCTCGACGACATGTGGGATGAAGCGTCTTCCGCGTTCCACGGTTTTTTCTCGGTCGATGTACGCATGTTCGGGTTGGATCTCGTATTCGCCGAGTTTGAAGTGGCCTTTTTTCTTGAAGGCTTCTTCCATTTCTTGTGGGTTAGCTTTGGATAGTAGGTCTGCGACTTTTTGGGCTTCTTTTTTGAAGGCTGGTCCGAGCGTGGCCATGTTTGGTTTTATTATGATTTGTTCTTTCTCTATGGGTTTATCGTGTTCTTTGAAGACGGCCATGTCGGTGCCCGTGGATTGCATGTGGCTCTTGAGGTCGTAGTCGCTTCTGTTTGCGTGTCCCGAAACCTCAGTCCAGCCCCAGCGGTCTAGTTGGATTTCTTGGTCGAAGCTTTGGAGTGAGTAGTGAGCTCTTTCCCATGGGAATTTTTCGATGAAGCGTTGTTTTTCGGCTGGGACGCCGAGGTCGACGAGTAGGTGTTTGGCTAGGGCCATGAACGTGGCTGCCCATTCGGATTTGATGTAGCCTTTTTGGAGTGCTTCTTTAACGGTGACTTCGGTTAGTTCTTCTGAGTCTTTCTGTCTTGTTTCGATTAGGAGGAGTCTTAGTTTTTCGTTTTCAATGTCTTTTAGGACGTGGCAGTCGGGTTGTTCGGGGTCGTAGAAGAATTCCAGGTCGGCTATGGTGAATTCTCTTAATCTCATGAGGCCTTGTCTAGGTGAGATTTCGTTTCTGAGTGCGTGGCCTATTTGGAGGACGCCGAAGGGGAGTTTTTCTCTTGCTATGGTATAGAGGCGGTTGAATTCTGTGAATATGCCTTGGGCGGCTTCGGGTCTGCCGTAGCCTGTGGCGTTTGAGTATGGGCCTATTGTGGTTTGGAACATGGTGAAGAATTGTTTGGGTTCGCTGAACGTGCCCTTGCATTCGGGGCAGTGGACCTCGTGTTTTTCAAACGCTTCCTTCAGTTCTTTCAGACTTAGTTTTTCGGCTTCGGTTTCGCTGATGTTGGCTAGTTCTCTGAGCAAATGGTCTGCGCGGAATTTTTTGTTGCATTTTTGACACTCGACCATGGGTTCTTTGAAGTGAGTCACGTGACCTGAGGCTTCGAAGACCTGGCTTGGGGCAATTATTGGGGATTCGATTTCTTGGATCCCGAGTTTGTTAACGAAGATTTTGCGGAGTTTGTTTTCGATGTTTTGCTTGAGCTTGGCTCCTAAAGGGCCATAGGTGAAGAAGCCGCTTGCGCCACCGTAGATTTCATAGGATGGCCAGAAGAAGCCTCTTCTGCGTGCTAGCTCGTAGACTAGGGTCAGTTTGTCTGGGGTTTTTGTTTCGTTTGCCATTTTATGGTTCAGCCTACTTTCTTGATATGGGATGGTTCGAAGACTTTAGCTTTACCTAGGATAAAAGCCATTTCAAGGAGGGCTCGGTCTCGCACGCGCGCAATTGTTTTTGACCCCCTACGTATAAGTTATATTCAGGCTCAAGATGGTGAGGGTTTGGTGCTCTCTGAGGACCCACTCCCCCCTTACATATAGATTGAACCTAGCGTTTGACTTGTGAAGAGAGTGAAAGGGCGATTTGATGATGAGGGAAATAGCTGTTTGATGTATTTGTGTTTGCTGGTCATGGCTCCTTGTCTTTTAGGCTGATCTCGATCGAGGCTTATAAGGCGTGATGAATGAGCAGTATTCTGCGCATGGGCGGGTCTTTGTATGTCTAGGAAGGTGCTTCTTGATGCGGTTGCTGCTTATGTTATAGTATGCAAGAAGTGCTCTTTGTGGAAGACTCGCAAGAACGCGGTTTCAGGAGAGGGTAATGCAAGAGCAAAGATCGTCTTCATCGGTGAAGCTCCTGGTCGCACAGAGGATATGAAAGGAAGACCCTTTGTTGGTGCTGCTGGCAAGTTTCTCGAAACCCTTCTGGCGGTTATGGGTCTTTCGAGAGAGGATGTTTTCATCTGTAACGTATTGAAGTGCAGACCGCCTGGAAACCGTGCTCCAAAACCATGTGAGATTAAGACTTGTACGCCTTATTTGGACAAGCAAGTTGAAATCATAAAGCCAAAGGTCGTCGTGACTCTAGGCAGTTTTTCGACAGCTTACGTCTTCCAAAAGGCTAACTTGCCCTTCACCAGTATAACTCAAGTCCACGGAAAGCCCTGCAAGGCGAACATTCTGAACAGAAAAGTAACCATATTTCCGACATTCCACCCAGCAGCTGCACTTTACAATGCAAGATTCAAAGAACGATTGACCAAGGATTTTCAGTACCTAAAAATTGTGCTCCGCAAAAGCGAGTATGCCAGTCATTAGTCTTCTCCATAGTGTTATGTTAGTGACATCCAACCTTAATCATGAAGGTTTTTCTTTCGCTGCAACCAGGAGAAAGTCAATTGGCAGCAGAGGAGTCTTCTTGTCTTCGTGTTCAACCCAGAACTCCTCCAAACGCTCAATCCTGAACCCTGCCCGAATAGCTGCATTTACAATGTCGCTAAGCTTCCAGTGAAACTCAACCGCTGGGGGGGACACCTTCTTCAGGTTGATGAATTTCGGGGCTTTGGTCAAAGTAGCTCCTTTTGAAAGTCACTTTTTCGTCTTCCTCTTCTGCTATCTCGGAGAGCGGATGAAAGTCGGTAAGAACTAGCTTGCCCCCACATCTTTAGTGACTCTGTAAGCATTTCTCATCCATGCTTCGGGATTCTGTATCCAACAGAAAATGCCGCATTCCGCGATTGCCAGGTCAAAATAGTTGCTTGGAATGTTTTTGGGTAAGTTTTGGCAGTCTGCCTCCATCAAGTTCACGTTAACGCCACAATATGCCGTTGCTTCTTTGACGAGCCGATTCTGTTCGCTAGACAAGTCAACTCCAGTAACAACGGCACCTTTTTTCGCACAAGCAAGCAAAACAAGCCCATCATCAAACTGAAGCACTACTATCTTCTTTCCCTCAATGTCTCTTAGGTAAGGAGCCAATTTGGGCTCAACATTCTCAAGGTATGACCCACCATCTCGAATTTGCTTGAGCCTATCGCCTTTGTAGGGCCAATCGCGTTTAGCCCACGCATTCCAATGCTTCTTGTTCATTTGCAAATAGTCATTGGAAGGTTCTGATGGCATTTTGTCACACTTTCGCTTATGCGCTTATCTTTGGAGGCGGACGAACTCGTCTACCGAGCTTCACGCGGAGGGCAATGCGATAGAGCTTCCTCAGAGACTTTACGAGCTGTTCAACGCTGGGTAAGTTTGAATAAATCAGCGGTACTTGATCATATTCAGCTAGCTTTATTGATTGCTCGCCTGGCCTTGCACCGTGAAAGACCACTACTCTCGGTTTCAAGTTGCTTACGCGCACAAGCATCATCGGCAAGCCTCCGTTCTCCACATTCGTAAAAATCAACGCGCGGTCAGTCGTGGCGCCAAAAAGCTGCGAATACTCCAATCCCGAAAGGGTTTCAACAGCTTTCTTGCTATCTACAACCGTGTAGCCTAAGACTTCCTTCACAAGCTTGCCCGAAGAAGATACAATGTCGCCTTTGATCGCCTTGCACAGATATTCTACTCGAACTGGAATTGGAAACTCCCGCAAGTCTATGATAGCCATGCTTGGCGAACTCGTCAGTTTGGCAAATTCCTTGATGAAGCGGCTGCCTCTTTCCTCATCAATTTTCAGGAGGGCCCACACGAAGCGTCTGACAAACTTTGTACCTGGACTTTGTCGTCTGCCACTTTCGTAGTCGCTGATAACTGATGATGACAGAGTCATCTTTTCAGAAAGGCTGATCTGCGAAACAGCGAAGAGTTCTCGCCACTTGCGCATGGTTGCCCCGGGCTTGTTGGACAATATTATCTCGCCAGCGATTCTTCTGCCAAGAACTTCGCGAATGCTCGGAGATACAGACATGCAGATGCTTCCTTACGCAACAGCCAGGCACCCGTTAAGAATAACATGGACTATAAAAACATGTACGCCCCTCTCTTCTAAACGAGAAAAATGAGAAAAATCCCTACCACAACGATCACAGATCCCAACACGTTCCTTGTCGTAATCTTTTCATGCAACAAAAACACCCCAGCCAACGCTGAAAACAAAGGTGTGGTCGAAGAAATCGGCACTGCCCTAGATTCCAATGTTTTCAGCGCAAGGCTGTATGTTAAGAAGAACCACCCAAGTCCAAGCGCTACGATTCCACCAACAATCAACGTAGCGGCGGTTTTCCTACGTACCTTCAAAAAGCTTCTTTCTCTGTCAATGATTGGCGAAACCGCAAGTAGGAATATCGCTATTGCCGAAGCTCTAACAGTATTAACGACCAGAGCGTGATCTAGGTCAGCTGTTTCCTTCACAGCCAAATTCATCATGGAAATACTCACAGACCATAACAACGCAGTTGCTAAAGCCGCGGCCATGCCCTTAATCATAGTAGTCCTCTGCCCATCGACGGTAGCGTTCTCTTTCTGATGACTCAAGAGCCAAATCCCGAAGACTATTGCAGCCGTGCCGAAGACCACTCCCGGGGTCATAGTTTCGCCTGAGAATAAAGCCGCCCATAAGAGACCAAAAAGCGGGTAAGTGCATGTTATCGGAACCGCTCGAGCAACGCCTATCATTCTCAGGCTTAACAGATACAAGGTGTCGCCTACGCCTAAACCAATTATTCCGCTGACGGCAGCAAGAACAAAAATGCCTACGGGCAGGCTTGTTAAGACCCCAAATCTGCCGATTGCGACTAGGAAGACCAGCAGGATTGCGCTGGTGCATGACAACCTGATTATGTTTGCTGAGACTGGTTTCGTTTGCTGCAAAGCTTTTCTGTAAAGAATGGCTGAAAAGGTCCAGCTGATGGCAGCGCCCAAAGCGGCAAGTTCACCGATCATCGTTTCACGCAATCTTTCCTGAAAGGATTTGTTTGAGGTTGTTAAATATCTAACGCCTGCATACAGACAGAAATGAGTGGGCACCATGCAAACCCAAGTGAACTGGAGCCCAGAAGTATCAGAAAAACTTCCAAACTTGGCCATCTGCATCGGGACAATCATCAAAGTGCGCAACGAGAAGAAGAATGAACAGATCAAACGGCTAAGAAAGTCGGTGTTTGAGGAAGTCAGAGCCAAGTACAATATTGAAACTCTTAAAGACGATCTCATAGTAAGGGCTTATAGAGACTTTTACTGGAAGCTTGACGTAGACCCTACGAAAACTAGACCTTCGGGCGAAGCTCTGCTTAGAAGAGTCTTGCATGGAGATGGGTTCCCAAACATATCCACCGTAGTTGATGCATACAACCTAGCTTCGATGAAGACGATAGTCCCAATAAGCGGGTTTGACGTAGACCGATTGAATCTGCCTCTTCAAGTCCGATTTGCAGGAAGCGGGGAGGCTTTTATGGGAATAGGCATTAGCAAACTTCTGTTTTTGACGGACAAGATGCTTGTTTTGGGTGATGCGAGACAAGCCTTGTGCATTTATCCTTACCGAGACTGCGACTACACAAAAATCACTCTACAAACGAGAAACGTGATGATCATAGGATACGGAACGCCTGTAATGACCGATCAACAGCTGAAATGGACTGATGAAACAACCCTATTGTATATCAAAGAAGTTGCTGACGGAGAAGTCGAAATGACAAAGGTTTTTAGTTCTTCGCGTTAATAGAGAGTGGTGTTTGAGTATGGTTTTCCGGGACAAGATTGAACAAACCGCAAAAGAAAAAGGATCCAACATTGTTTTGGCGTTGGACTTCGCTTTTGAGAAACCAGAAAATCGCGATAGCCTTTTTTCTAGAGCAGAGCATGTTTTGGATGAGGTTCACCCCTTTCTCTGTGGTGTGAAGCTCAACCATCATTTGGTTCTTCCGCTGGGCACGTTTGACGGTGTTCAAAGACTCGTGAAAAAAGCCCATGACGAAGGACTAATGACAATAATGGACTGCAAAGTGAACGACATAGGCGCCACAAACCAAGTAATTGCCGAGTACTATTATTCCGCTGGTTTCGACGCACTCATTGCAAATCCATTCATCGGATGGGACGAAGGTCTGAAACCTATTTTTGACATTGCTCACAAGCTGCAGAGAGGCGTAATCCTTCTAGTCTACATGAGTCACAAAGCAGCCTATGAAGGCTATGGACAAACAATCATCGACCCTAAAACAGGCAACCAAACACCTCAATATATTGCCTTTGCCAAGAAAGCATTAGAATTAGATGCTGATGGCGCCATCGTAGGCGCAACGTACCCAGAAAAGATAAAGGAGGTCTATGCAACGCTCGGCGAGAACGTTCCGATATTTTCGCCTGGAATAGGCGCACAGGGCGGAGCAGTTCAAGCCGCTTTGAAGGCTGGCAGTCGCTATCTTATTGTTGGGCGGGAAATAACACTCGCGGAAAACCCAGCAGAAACGGCAAGGAGAATCAGAGACTTGGCCAAATCAGCGAAATGATGAAAGAACGTTTAGAAAAGCAGAAATCCCTTACTTGGTTCATTTTTCAGCAAGAACTACGTATCCTTTGACCCAATTCCTGTGATAGTAGCTAGTAAACAAGTCTTCCTCAAATCTAAGCAAGCGAAATTGGGCGAAAAGTGCCAGCAACTCTCTAGGAGTGAAGTGATGACCGAAATGCAGGGTCTTTCCAGTTTCATTCTTAACGGTGATCGTGCCTGTCTCTCCTGTAACCTTCAAGTCTTCCCTGTATCTTTTCGCGTAAACAGGATTATCCCAAGTTCGACCAAATTCCTCAACGAAAATGCAGCCAGATTGTTTGAGAACTCTGAAAGCTTCGTTTACTATTTTTGGTCTTTCGGATTTCGGGACGAGAGTGAGAACACCCAACATAGTGACTGCATCAAAAGAAGAATCTGGGAAGCATAGGTATCGAGCATCATTAACCAGAAAACCTGCTCCTTCGCTTATGCATTGCTTCTTGGCTTGTGTTATGGCAGATTCGATATGCACCTTGTCGACATCAACGCCAACAACACTATAACCATTTTCAAGTAAGAAAAAGCAAGCTCTGCCACAGCCGCATCCAACGTCTAGAATGCTCTTCGCCGATTTACATTTGAGGAAATCGACAAGCCTTGCAGGCAAAGGAATGGTGTATTGAAGTTTCCTTTCACCGCAAGACTTCATCTTCCCCGTCTTTCCCAAAGCTCTTTCTTCAGCAAATCCCGAACCGAAGATCGAATAGCTGAACTTCTACTAGGATACATGTTCGCTCTCACAAGTTCATCTAAACCTTCCAAATAAGCCTCAGGCAATAACACGGTTACGAGCTTCACGTCACTTCCCCCTAAACATACTATGCCTATAACATGCTGCAAATATAAAATTTGACCCAAGTCTCGAATCTTTCAAATCTCATTTTTCACGTTTCTAATGTCTCTAAACGCGTCTTGAAACGTCTTGTAGACGTTCTCGACATAGACCGTGCGATGCTGAATCCCCTTCTGAACGATTCCAGCAGCAACCAGAAGCCCGCCTACTACGTCGCTTATCGTCGGGTCTGGAAACGCAATCAAAGCCAAGCCAACCTTTATCAACAATGAATTGTTCTTGCTTCGCCACAACGGCTTAACTGCCTTCGTAGCACTTGTCGTCTCCTTCAATACTTGCGCCAAATCCACGTAGCTTTCGCTCAGTTCATCAACCGCCTCGGTTAATGCCTTGACGTCGTTCCTCTTCATTGGTCGTGCGCTCAGCTAATTCTACTACAAGGAGGAAAGGACAGAAAAGCTTTAACTCCGCAAAATCCTCTCAACAACCACTCTCTCCTGTTCTAAACTAGCCGATTTTTTAAAGATAACTAGAAATTCCCAGTCGTTGCCCCTCCGTTTTCGTCGGCAACAATGAAAATGTTGAAACCGACACAGACAAAGACTCTGACAGATCCTTATTTGAGGATGGAAACAGAATGCCAATCCTCCGGATTGAGCGGACCTGTGTTTTCCTCGCTGCAATCTGTGGCAAATTATAAATCATAAAACAGCAAACCAACTAGCAGTCTAGGGGGAACTACGTGATCGTGTCAGAAGCGTTTGACCCAAAAAGATTCGTTGAAAACTCAATTGGAGAGATCAAGAAAAGCATCGGCAACGAAAAAGCGCTGGTAGCCGTCTCAGGCGGCGTTGACAGCGCAACATGCGCGGTGCTAACACGCAAAGCACTTGGCGAAAACCTCGTCTGTGTGATTCTTGACGACGCCTTCATGCGGGAGGGCGAACCCGAGTACATAGCGGGAATGTTTTCTAAACCGCCTTTCAACGTACCTATGAAGATAGTCAATGTGCGCGAACGCTTCATGCAAGCCATGAAAGGCTTAAAAGACGCCGAAGAAAAAAGAAAAATGTTCCGCGAAACCTTCTATCAAGTTCTAAGCGAAACTGCCAAGAAAGAGGGTTGCAAGATCCTGGTTCAAGGCACGATACGAGCGGACATAATTGAAACCGTGGGCGGCGTAAAAACGCAGCACAACGTTTTGGAGCAGATGGGAATAAATCCCATGCAACGTTTCGGATTCAAAATCGTCGAACCACTGGTAACCTTGCTGAAGGAGCAGGTAAGAATGGTCGCAAGGCACCTAGGATTAACACAGGAATTCTCTGAAAGGCAACCATTTCCAGGCCCAGGCTTATCCGTTCGCGTGGTTGGCGAGATCCAACCGGACAAGCTTGACACGGTGAAGAAGACCACGGCTATTGCCGAACGCCACCTTGCTCAACATAGTCCCGGCCAATACTTCACAGTGATTATGGATAATAAGGAAGCTGCTCAACATTCTGGCATCGTTCACATTCAGGAAACTGTTGCCCGATTGCTCAATGTTCCCTCCAGAAACGTTCAGGTGAAGATATTCAAAGACAAAGCCACAGGCGTAGAAGGCGGAAAAAGACGCTATGGCGAAGTAGTGGGCTTGAAAATTCAGACAATGAATGGCAGGCTCCATCAAACAGCCATTCCAAACGTCGTTTCACTTCAAGCCAGAATAATCACAGAAAACCCGGTAGTCACACGAGTTTTCTATGCGATCAAGGATTTGGCAGAGAAGAAACCGTACATTATTGGTATACGATCTGTTCAAACCAAGGATTTCCTGACGGCAGGAGTTTCAGATATACCCTGGGCTACCTTGAGCAAGGTTGCAGAAGAAATAGCTGAAAAATGTCCAAACGTGTCAACAATATACTACGATGCTACTCCAAAACCGCCAGCAACCATAGAAATGGAATAGCTCGTTACGCGGGAAAGGTATAAGAGTCTTGATGCTTTAGCGGTTATGAGAAAGCATGTTTCGAGTTAGAGTCAACAAAATCGAGTCAATTCGGGACTTGGACGGCAATTTAGGAAAGCGTATAGAGCTGCTTGAGGAACGTGAGATTCCACGCTTTGCAGTCAGACCGCAAACAGAAGAGGCACAAGTTGTGCAAGACGTTCTTCAAGCCTTACAGCAGCAGATGCCCATGTTTGCTCCAAGGGCACAATTTGCAATTCCAAAAATCATACTATTCCTAACAGAGCAGGAATATGAGAGTCTTGGCATAGAGTTTGACGTAAACCAAATCTACGACATAACGCTTGAAAACCAATCCATAAAATTCAAGAAACCCGCATAATTTCGTTTCTTATTTGTTTCAAAGCCGAATGCTTCGGGTGGAAAGAAAGCACAAACATCATGTTCCTCAGAGCCGTATAGATTTCCTGCACATTCGGATCCTCTCCATTGTTACAGTAGAGCGGAATGGGTTCTTCATCACCGTTCTTGTAGTAAACGTAGATTGGCGTGAACCTCTTCCTGAACGTTTTGACCTCTACATCCACCTTCAACAGCTTCGCCACTTTCTCAGCCGCCAGACTAACCGGTCTCAGTCGACTTTGGCGACGTGAGAAACTCGACGCATAAACCAACAGCTTTCCATTCTGACTGCTGAACACGATATCCCACCAAAAGCAACACGGTTGAAAAATGCTTTTAAGACCAACGCTGAAACAACACAACCATAGAGCAGAGAGAGATCGGTTAAAGTGACCTCTCCAGCGAAAGCCAGAGCCCACATATTCATAAGCGGAAGAGTGCAAGGCGTATTCTTCAGGTCAGAAACTAGGCTCGAAGCCAAAAAGCGCGGCGTGTCCGGCTGGATTGCCAACTTGCCCGATGGCAGGGTTGAAGCTGTTTTTGAGGGTGAAGAGGCAAGTGTGAGAGAGCTTGTAGAATTTTGCAGAAGAGGACCGCGTGGGGCTAGGGTTACGGGCATGAATGTCGAGTGGGAAACCTACACTGGCAAGTTCGAGGATTTTGAAGTGAGAAGCGGATTCGACTTTTAGTCTCAGGCTGTTTTCTTGGGCACTCTGAAGTGTGAGGCTTTTCCAGCGCTGACGTAGTCGCCGCCCATTCCGCGCACGGTTGAAGCTATCTTCGAGAAGTTCTCTGAGCCCAAAAACTGCCTAGGCTTTATTATAACATAGTCTTCTTCTTCCTCGAAGCTCAACAGGTTGTCAAGATCATCGGGAAACATCATTCGAATGTCTTCCACGGCTTTTGACTTTTCTGTGGCACGCGGCAAGGCAGGAGGCGGTTGAGCTGCTACAGGCGGAGTAGATAATGGTTGTGTGATGCGTGAGACCGCTATTGTTTTGAGTGATGCGGAGACCTGTCTCAGGTCTTCCATTATTCCGTTCAGAATTACGACAAGCTCGTCGACTCTTCTAGTCAAATTCTCGATTCTTTCTTTTTCTTCGCTCATGAACCTTCTTCCCCTTTCAAATCCTTAGTACTCAAACGCATTTATTAGTTGTGTTTAACCTTTCTAGGCATTGCACGAGGAGAGCTTGTCAAGCATGATTGAGGTTGACGGGAGCCAAAAAAGCGGAAGCGGCACAATTCTTAGGCTTTCAGTTGCGCTAGCTACTGTACTGGGCCAACCTCTCCACATATGCAACATCAGACAGAACCGCCCGCAACCAGGCCTAAAACCTCAACATTTAGAAGCTGTTCTGACCGCTGCGAAGCTTTGTGATGCTGAACTGAAAGGAGCAAGGCTTGACTCGCGAGAGCTTTGGTTCAAACCAAAAAAAGTGAAAAGTGGAAAGATTCAAGCTGAAATTGGCACGGCTGGAAGCATCCCAATGCTCCTTATGACTGTTCTGCCGATCTGTGCTTTTGCAGAACAGACAGTGCAGTTGCACGTCTTAAAAGGCGGAACAGACGTTTCACACTCACCTACCATCAATTATATGCGTTTCGTGTTATTGCCGATTCTGAAGCGAATGGGATTGGATGCATCTCTAGTAGTTCACAAGTATGGATACTATCCCAAAGGCATGGGAGAAGTAACAATAACTGTAGACCCCCCTGGGTCCTTGAAACCGTTGCGCCTAGAGAGTTTTGGCAACATGAAAGCAGTCAGGGGAGTTTCGGTCTGCACTTTCTTAGAGGATAGAAAGGTTGCCGAACGGCAAGCCAAAGCCGCAAATGACTACCTGAACAATAGGGGTTACGTAGCTGACATTCAAATAGTAAATGACAGATCAAATCCACTGCAGAAAGGTAGCTCCCTCGTTCTGTGGGCCGAAACCGATACTGGCATAACCCTTGGGGCTGATGCCATTGGTGAGCTTCGAAAGCCAAGCGAAGCGGTTGGAGAAGAAGCTGCTGAGAAGCTCCTCAATGAGGTCTCTGCTCGACCCACTGTCGACTTGCATTTGGCTGACATGCTTATCCCATACGTAGCCTTAGCCAAGGGCAAATCAACCTACCTTACACGGGCCTTTTCTGAACACTTGGGAGCTAATATCTGGCTTGCGGAAAAAGTGTTGAATGTGAAGTTCATCGTTGAAAAGGTGGATGGACTTTACAGAATTGAGAAAGCTAGCTGAAGTAGGAGTGTTATGCCATTTCTTTTCTTTTTGCGACAACCATACTCAGTGCGAGTGTTGCGACAAAGTAAGCGGCCAGTATGATTGCGCTGACAAGATCCTTCGGATAGAAGGTGTAAATCTTCAATGGGATTCCGGGGATTTCCATAACCGAATCTTGTTGTGGTTTGATGACTTGAGTGATGCTGCCCGATGCGTAAGTCGGCGCGCGCGCACAAGTGCAATGCATTACTTTAGCCATCCCATTCGAAATCTCACCGAGTTTTCAAGAACACTACGCAAGAAAAGCATTTTTGTCTACGGCGATTTGACACTGCACGAGTCAGACAACCAACGCTTCTTGGATAAACTGGAAAAGACAGTTTCTCTCGCTCATGGAAGCTACTACAAACCTTCAGAAATCGCGAAAATGCTAGGGAATGCTGGGTTTCGCATCTCTGACACAGTCACTTTCCCATATAGAAAGCCCCTCAAGTCTTTGATGGAAGACAAGGCAAGATATTTCGGCGTCAAACCTGAGGCCCTTCACAAAATCATAAAGAACGCATCTGAGCGCGAGAGGGAATGGTATTCGATAAGCGATAACGAATTAACCTTATTCTACACTCTAATCAAAGCCCTGAAGGAATAGGCATAGTGATCCAATGCCCAAACGATCAGCATGTATAAAAGTCCCAAAGATTCAGGGCGAGGCAACCATAATCCTAGCCAACAAACTCAGAATCTTCAACAAGGAACTCGAAATTCGGCGAGACAAAAGCTTCCTCTACATTCCGCTCCTTCACGAGCCGTCGCAAGGCATGTCGAAGAGATTCAAGAAGCAAGTTCCAAGCATCGAAGTCACAACAGACTTTTTCCAAGAAAGAGCAAAAAAACCAAGAACGCTTGGGGAACTGCTGGACGGCAAGTTGCCTCCTCACCTCTTGGCCTCTCTCCCACATTCTGCGGATTTTGTCGGAGACATAGCGATAATCGAGATTCCACCTGAACTCGAAGCATACAAGACTATCATAGGCAACACAATTCTAGAAGCAAATAGGAACTTGAGAACTGTTCTTGCCAAGGCTAGCGCTGTCAGTGGTGCTTATCGACTGAGAGAGTTCAGAGTCATTGCAGGAGAGAACAAGACTGCAACCATCCACAAGGAGCATGGTTGCCTATACTATGTGGATCTGGCAAAAGCCTATTTCTCCCCGCGCCTTTCGCACGAACACAATAGAGTAGCATCCTTAGTCCGTGAAGGCGAAACGGTTGTCGACTTGTTCGCTGGCGTTGGTCCTTTTGCAGTACAGATTGCAAAGACACATGAAAACGTGAGAGTCTTTGCGATAGACCTGAATCCTCATTCTGTTGAGTTTTTGAGGAGGAATGTTAGGCTGAACAGGGTTGACTGCAAAGTCTATCCGATTTTGGGTGATGCAAGAGAAGTTGTGAAGAAAAAGCTTTCAGGAGTTGCCAACCGCGTAATTATGAACTTGCCAGAAACAGCAATAGAGTTTGTCGACGTTGCATGCCAAGCTTTGAAGCCAACCGGCGGCATACTGCACTTCTACACGTTTGCCAAGGCGCCTGATTCGCTAGAAAATGTGCAGTCGCGTTTTGACAAGGCGGTTGAAAAACGCGGGAGGAAGGTGCAAAAGGTCCTACTCTCTAGATATATCCGTGCAACTGCTCCATACGAGTGGCAAGCTGTTTTGGACGCAAAGATCAATTAGGTGTTTACTATTAGAGTGATTTTTACCTTTTGGGTCGGGTCTTTCAGCTTAGCAACAAGCTTCTTGGACAATTCATTTGCAGCCTTGTCTGCTTTGATTGCGAGTGTTCTGTCACAGATGTACTCACTCTTTCTGACGACCATGTCTGCTTCATGGGTCATAGTCAACCGCGGGCTTCCGAAAGCATTCACCACTTCTGCAGTCTGTCCTGCTTCAACTAAGATTTTCAGCTTTGCGTTCTTCTGTCGTAAAATGTTCTTGAACCTTAGACTCAAGTCTTGTAAGGATTTGTTTGCCGATACTGCGATTATGCAGTCACCTTCTCTCGTCAAGTGATTCTCTTTTGTGATTTCGAACGTTGTTGCGTGTGTTGCTTGGATGTTCTTGTGTCCATAAGCTAGAACAGTTTCTATGACTTCTGCATTGTGCAAGTCTATTCAAGAACCTCTATCGAATCGACTTTCCCGTCACTGTCCAAATCAAAACCTTGAATGACTGCTGCAAAAGTGTCTTCACCATGATAGTTCTTCAAGGTTTTCTTCCAAAAGTTTGTCAAAGCCAGCACACATGCCTTCGTGCCTACGGCCTTGTTCCCAGCCAAGACTATGATGCATTTAGACTTGTCCCATGGATTCACGATCTTGGCAATCAAACCCGCTGTGTCAGCAGTGTAAACATGCGAAGTTTTCTTCGAAACCAATCCGCCCAACAGGAAACCTTGCTCCGAAGGCTGCATATTGAACTTGATTGGCAGATTCTCATTCACTTCCTGTGTAAGCACGTTTGTTCCAGGACCACCTACCAGCACAAGGTTGTTCTTTTCCTCCTTCTCCGCCTTGACATCAACGTCAAGCTTTATCGCAAACTCTTCAGGCATCTTCGCAAACTGCCCTAGAAAGAACGTCAGATACGAAGCATAATGTCCGTCTCTGGCACTTGTCTTGAACGGCCCATGAGGGGCAGGACTGCCCACAACGATTTTCCCTTCAAACGGCCTGTCTCCAGAGACGAACTCCTTGAAGAACTTCTGAATCCGCTCATCTGTACTCAGAAGCGAGAGTTTTCTTATTGTCTTGTATTCTTGTGGAAGTTCTATTCCGAACGCAGGCGAAATTGGCTTGTAGTATTTTGCTATGGCGCCTTTCTTCTCCTCTTCTTTGGCAATTACTATTGCTCCAGCCCGTGCTAGTTTTCGTACGTGGTAGTAGACTTTCTGTTCGTGGATGCCCATCTTTCTGGCAATTTCTAGGGGATACATTTCTTTTTCAGAAAGCATTACTAGGATTTTCCAGCTTAGCTTGTTCAGCATCATCTTCAGTTTTTGTGGATCCTTGACTATCGCAATCTCCTTGACCTTTTGTGCCTTGTCCTCTTCGACCAGTAGCATTTTTTTGTCCATGGCAAGTCATAAGCATAAAGGATTCGCCATTATAAAAATTTTTGTTATGGTAACCGAACAAACCAGGTGAATCACCTTTACAAGATTTCTGTTGAGACCTTCCAGAAAACGAAGGAAGTTCCAAGGAAAACTATGGTGTAGTTTGGGCAAAGCTTTGAGAACTTTTTTTAGAATTAAGATTTTTGTCCTAAAAATGCTTATTAGCGTCAAAGAAGCTTGAATAGAGTCTACAAGAACCAGATCTGAAAAGAAGAGGCTTAGAAATGTGCGGCATATTCGGTTGCATTCTGAAGGATGGAAACGTTGCACCACTGATACACGCGGCTCTTAAGAGACTCGAATATCGTGGCTATGACTCAGTCGGAGAGGCAACGTTGCAGAACGGCAGGATTTTCATGAAGAAGGACCAGGGCAAGATTGACGATGTTCACAAAATCCGTAACTTGGATGACCTGCCTGGCAATATCGGAATAGGACACACAAGATGGGCAACGCACGGCGCTCCTACACAAATTAATGCGCATCCTCACACCGATTGCACTGGGCAAATAGCCGTTGTCCACAATGGTATTATCGAGAATTTTGCCGAGCTGAAACAGGAACTTGAAAACCGTGGCCACGTTTTCAAATCAAAAACTGATACAGAAGTGATTGCTCATCTCATAGAGAGAACCATAGAGACAAATCCTTCTGCGAGTTTGGCTGACGCTGTTCTTGAAGCCGTAAAGAGACTTGATGGTTCATACTCCATTGCAGTGCTCTCTGCGAAAGAGCCGAACAAGATTATATGTGCCAGGCATGAAAGCCCGCTTGTTGTCGGAGTGAACGAGAATGCCATCTATTTTGCATCTGACATTCCAGCATTTCTTCCCTTAACGAACAAGGCAGTAGTGGTGGATGACGGAGAACTCGTTACACTGTCATTGGAAGGTTTCGAAATCAAGAAAATCGCTGATTCAAGCATCATTACTCGGGAACCCAAGCTCATTGAGTGGGCGCCTGAAATGGCTGTTAAGCAAGGCTATCCACACTTCATGTTGAAGGAAATCCATGAGCAACCGGACTGTCTGCGAAACACGCTCAGATTGCAGGAACACTACCTAGACTTAATGTCAACTTTTCTAGACCGCGCACGCGAAGTCTACCTAGTGGCCTGCGGAACCTCTTACCATGCATGCTTAGCTGCATCTTACATGTTATCGAAACTAGCTTTCTTGGCAACCTATCCAGTCATCGCTTCGGAATTCATTGAACAGCACGGCAAGTCCGTCAACATCGACAGCACAATCTTAGCAGTTAGCCAATCGGGCGAGACAGCAGACACCCTTGCTTCTGTGAACGCTGCGAGACAAAGAGCGGCAACAGTTCTGGGACTGACGAATACCATTGGCTCAACTTTGACGCGCGTTTCACGAGTCTACATCGGCCAACAGTCGGGTCCAGAAATAGGCGTCGCTGCCACCAAGACTTTCACCTCTCAACTTTCTGTTCTGGCACAGCTGGGTTTGCGACTGGCAAAGAAAAGAGGCAAGGTATCGCAAGACGAAATGGACTACTTAGCAGAAAGGCTAGACAAGCTTCCTGAAACAGTTGAAACCATAATACAGACGCAGGAAGAAAAGGTCAAGCAGATAGCCAAGAAATACAAGGATGCAAAAACGTTCTTCTTCCTCGGGCGCGGAATTAGCACGGCCACTGCCTACGAAGGAAGACTTAAACTTATGGAAATAGCTTACGTGCCCGCCATAGCATTTCCTGCAGGCGAGAGCAAGCATGGTCCGATAAGTTTGGTGGAGCCGGGTTTTCCAGTGGTTTTCATCTGTCCAAAGGATGAGACACACAAGACGTTGATTGGCAATATAATGGAGATGAAGGCTAGAGGGGCTTCAATAATTGCGGTAGTAGAAGAAGGCGACGAGGAAGTCAAACAGCTGGCTGATGATTACATTGAGGTTCCGAAGGGCATTCCTGAAGTTCTGTCGCCAATACCTTTCATAACTCCATTGCAGCTTCTAGCTTACTACATGGCTGTTGAAAGAGGACACAACCCGGACACTCCCAGAAATCTGGCAAAATCCGTAACCGTGAAATAGGGCAGCTTCCAGCATGTCTGATTTACTGATAAAACAATGGTTTTCAAGCTAGCGCACAAGACTTCGATCCTACAAAGGCTTTACACAGATTACGTCTGTTACGTGGAGGAGATCTCACTTATAGAGGAAGATTATCTTTGGCCAAACGTGAGTGTCTACACGTCGATAACCCCAAATCCATCGAAGACTTCCTCGTTCTTTCTTGTCCCTCCTTCTACTGGGAGGGAAAAAGCCTCAGCGCCTACATGACTACGAGAAACAAATCGAACATTCGCGTATTTGCAGAGGTCTTGAAGACAAAACGAGATTTTCAAACGCACTTGCAGACCTCAGGAGAAAATGAAACCTGTATCAGGCAATTCATGGATTGGTTGCCAAAAAGCTATGCAGTTCGTTATCTCCGCGCTGATTCGCAGACTTTCAAACCATACTTGTTGAATAGCGAAAAAGCTGTTCAATTGACGCCCGAAAACATCAAGCAACTTCAGTCTTCGGTCTCTCCTCACCTTGTAAAGCGAATAGCGACTGCACCGGTATATGGCTACTTGAATGAAAAGCAGGAATTAGTGGCCATGTCTGGTGTTGGTTTTCTGACAAAGAAGTCTTTCGCTATCAGCTATACCGAGACCAACGTGGAGTGCAGAAACAAAGGGTTAGCCAAGTAGTTAACGTCGCTTGCTTCTGAATCCCTGATCAACAAGGGATTGGTGGGAGTATATGCTGCTGATGCCGCGAATCAGCCTTCGCTCAGAGTGGCGGAAGCATTGGGCTTCGTGCCGTATCGCGACTTGAAGTGTTTCTACAACTAGAACGTTTCATGATAATGGTGCGCACGAGCATTCGCAATAGCTATTCTTGTTTTTTGGTTCTGTATCTTTCTTTGAAATGCAAATACGTTAAAAGCTCATTGTGCAACTATTCTCTAAGGGTACTTGTATGGAGAAGAACGACTGGGAGAGACTCATTGACAATCTTATAAGAGAAAGTGTACTGCATTCACCGAAGGTGATTAAGGCCATGCGATCCGTTCCTCGGACCCAGTTTCTCCCAGAAAACATGCAAGACTATAGCGCAACAGACACTCCGCTTCCGATAGGTCTTGGGCAGACGATTTCTGCTCCGCATATGGTTTCAATAATGAATGAAGCCCTTGAACTGGAAATAGGGCATAATGTGTTGGAAGTGGGAGCAGGTTCGGGATGGCATGCCGCAACAATAGCAGAGATTGTGGCTCCCCACGACGCGCCTAGAAGCAACTGGGGGCATGTTTACACAATTGAGATCGTTCAAGGCTTGGCTGAATTCGCAAGGAAGACGGTCATGAAAGCTGGATACGCTGATCGCATTACTATAGTCAGTGGAGACGGGTCCTTGGGATATGCGGAAAAAGCTCCTTATGATCGCGTTCTTGTGACGGCTGCTGCGCCAGCCGTGCCTGAACCGTTACTCACTCAATTGAAGCCTAGCGGAATCATGCTGATCCCAGTAGGAGACGTGACATTATTTCAAAACCTCTTGAAGATCACAAAAGCGAGTAATGAAAAAGTCACTGAGGAAAACCTTGGGGGTGTAGCCTTCGTCCCGTTGACAGGGCGATATGGCTACGATACGTCATGACACTATTCTATGGCGAGTTTTTCCTTGTAGGCTTCTATGTCTAGGAATCCATGCCCGCTTATGTTCATGCATATGACCTTTTCCTCTTTGGCTTTTTCAGCTTTCAATGCTTCGTCTATTCCAGCCCGTACTGCATAGCTTGATTCCGGCGCTATGAGCCATCCCTCGGCTTGAATGAAGGTTCTTGCAGCCTCAAAGATTGCCTTTTCATCTTTAGGATAGGATACAGCTCTTAGGAGTTTATGATGTTTGAGAGCGCTCATCAGGGGTGCTGCTGCATGATAACGCAATCCATCAGCTTTTATGGGCAGCATTTCGGTCTTGTGCCCAAGCGTGTACATTTTGAGTAAAGGCGTATGTTCGGCTACGTCTCCGAAATCGTAGCGGTATTCACCCTCAACCAAGTTGGGTGCAACCTCTGACTGAGCAGCCAAAAACTCACATTGCCGTTTCTTCTGGAAGACTTCTCCAGCAAAAGGCAACGCTATTCCGCCGAAGTTGGAGCCACCGCCCAAGCAGCCTGTAATCAAGTCTGGGGAGTCATCAGCAAGTTCGAACTGTTTTATTGTTTCTAAACCGATGATTGACTGATGTATGAGAACGTGATTTAGAACAGAGCCCAAGCAATAGACGCTTCCATCATGCTCTTCAGCATATTCCAAGCCTTCTGAAACGGCGAGTCCTAAGGAGCCAGGATGATTTGAGTTCTGCAGTAGAATTTTTCGTCCGATGTTCGTTTCCTTGCTTGGAGACGCATGCACTTTAGCGCCGAGAAGTTTCATTAGTGTGCGTCTACCGGTTTTCCAGTTGTATACGTTTCGCACCCAAAAGACTACACAGTCAAGCCCCATCAGTGAAGCTGCATACGAGAGAGCGCTTCCCCATTGACCTGCTCCAGTCTCGGTGACCAGAGCCATTTTTCCTTCTTTAACTGCATAGTAAGCTTGCGCCAATGCAGTGTTAACCTTGTGCGAACCAGTTGGCGACAAATCCTCGCGCTTGTAATAGAGCCGCACCTTCTTCAGTCTCAAACGTTTTTCCAGTCTTCTCGCACGATAGAGCGGACGGGGACGCCCGGCCTGCAGATACAGTTCCCTTACTTCCTCAGGAATCGGAATCCAAGGATCAGTTGACATTTCCTGTTTTAAGCATTCATGAACCATGGTTTTTCCAAGAAACTCCATTCTGGAAGGGCCCGTTTCAGGCTCTTTTGGTGGAGGTAAAGGCTCAGGCAAATATGGAACGATGTTGAACCACTTGGTGGGCAATTCATCCATCGGAAGTGAAATCTGGTTGTTTTCCAAGACACGTCACCATTTTGGAGCGTTGTAGTATGTCGAGATAGAAGTTAAAGATTTCCATAATGGAAGGCTAGCCAAACCATTTCTCCAGCGTTGTTTTTCCCTTCTGCTTTGTTATGCCAGTCTTCATTTTCTCTATGGCTTTTCTGACACGATCTTCTGAAAAATCTCTTTCTCTGCAGATGAAATTGACAACGCCTTCGAGGTCTGGCTCTTTCCATTCTATTCTGTAGCTGTCAGTTATCTCTGGATTCAGGAAGATCTCCCTAATTCTTTGTGGTTCAGCCGGAAGCTCTGCGTTTCTCAAATGTGGCAGCGCATTCTCCAGTGTTCCATGCTCCTTTATCATTTTTAAGGCAGTTTTCGGTCCTAAACCTTCTATGCCGTCTGGGTTGAAGTCCGTTCCGATTAGGATTCCTACATCTACTAACTGCTCGTAAGTTATTTCGCATTCTTTCAAAACTCGTTCCATCTCAACTATTTCAGGCATAACTTCGATTGTGACGTTCTTGCTCGGGAGTTTTCTCCTTCCAGAAATTGTCACGTTTCTCACAAGCTTTGGAGCGCCAAAAAGCAGGCTGTCATAGTCTTGGCTTGCGCAGTAGTCCGCGTCTCCACGTTTTGCCAAGTGCGCTGCTTGGGCTTCTCCTTCACTTGGCGCCTGAATCCATGGGATTCCCATTAGGTTTAGGAGTTTCTTGCTGTCTTCTGCCATGTAATCCTTCAAACGTGATGTGGCTTGTGCGTACATGCGTGCCTCTTCGATTTTCCCTTCTTTTAGAGCTCTTTCGTACCGTACCGCAGCTTCTTCTTTCACGCGCACACGCCTTTTGATTTCAACCTCTTTTAGTGCAGGTGGTATTCCATCAAAGACGTAGATTGGTTTTATCCCCATTTCCACAAGATTGCTTGTTCTGTAAAGTAACCCGCTCAAGTGACTCGTGACTCTTCCACTACTGTCTTTCAGTGGCGTGCCATCTGGTTGACGGATTATGGCTAAAAATTGGTACAAGGCGTTGTACGCGTCTATTGCCATGGATTTTCCGCCCAAATCCTCAAGCTTGACAATCGTTCTTGGAACAAGAGCGCGCAAATTTACGCCCAAAATGGTCCCGGTGAATATAGCATGAAAGCAGATAATAAACTTGCGCAGTCTGATTTGTGGGCTCTTAGAGAAGGAATCAATTGTTTGTTTACGTCAATAAGTGTACGTGGAACATGCCATGAAAACAAGGACTGACAATCTGATGCTTTTAATGCTCCTAACTCTGATTGTTGGCGCCTATGACTTCCAATTCCCCAATGCTCATCAGTCTATGTATTTGAATGACTTCACTATGATATTGGCTTGGGTTTTCGTCTTCACGAATCCTCTCAACGAGCACTAAGGCTATGATAATTACCTTGCAGCTGGGTCTCAAACGATTTATAAGGAAGTCTTGTGTTTACAGAATCCACTCGCAAAAGGGATCATCATGGCTGAAAAGACGGCAACGATAACCCTAGTGGCATGCACAAGCTGCGGCAAACCCATTCCTCCAGCTGCACAAGCTACGAAATTTCTGTGCCCAAACTGTGGAGAAATCCAGATAAGACGTTGCGGAAAATGCAGAAAGTTCGGCCGCCCCTACAAGTGCCCAAAATGCGGGTTCATCGGACCTTAAGATGAAGGAGAATTGACCGAGCATGGGCAGCGTCATAATCACATACAAAATATTTCCAATAGGCATAGAAGTCAACTTTGATGATCTGAAAAAGAAGATTGAGGCAAGTCTGCCAAACTTCGCTTCCGTGGACGGATATGGCGAAGAACCCATAGCCTTCGGCTTGAAAGCCCTACTGGCACAAATCAGATTTCCTGAAGACAAAACGGGTTTGCTTGAGGAAGTTGAGAAAAAGCTCGAAGGAATCGGTGACATTAGTCAATTGCAGACGCTGATGGTGCGTAGAACGAGCAGATAAAGGGTTGGCTCAAAGGTTTATATGGGAATGAAAGCTAATCTTGAAATATATCATTTAAGTAGTTGTGGGAGAGATTCTGTTTGAGTGAAGTTCAATTACGTGTTGGAGATGCAAGACAGAGAGATGTCGGAAGAGGAATAGCCCGCCTTGACCAGATAACCATGCAGAAACTGGGCATAAGTGCCGGCGACGTTATAGAAATAGTTGGCAAGAGAACCACATCCGCCATAGCTTGGCCAGCCTATAGCGAAGACCAGAACCGAGACTTGCTCCGAATTGATGGTTTTTCACGCAAAAATGCGGGCGTGGCAATCAACGAGTACGTGGTGATTAGGCCTGCGAAGGTCAAGAGTGCCTTAAGCCTTACTTTTGCACCTGTGGATATGCGATTGAATGTTGATGAAGATTTTACGAACTTTGTGAAGAATCGCCTAATGGAAAGAACCCTGGTTGAGGGTGACACGACGCTTGTTATGATGCTTGGCCACGCCATTCCATTCACCGTGACCAAGACTCGTCCACACGGCATAATAAAGGTCACAGCAGAAACCAAGCTTACAATCCTTAATGAGCCAGCACCTGAAGGCAAAGGATTGCCACGCACAATGTATGAGGACGTTGGAGGCTTGCATGATGAAATTCAAAGAGTAAGGGAGATGGTTGAGCTTCCGTTAAGGCATCCTGAACTGTTCCAGAGGCTTGGCATAGACCCTCCTAAAGGAGTGTTGCTTCACGGTCCCCCAGGCTGTGGCAAAACTCTCTTGGCCAGAGCAGTCGCGAACGAGTCTGAAGCGAACTTCTTCTCAATAAACGGACCAGAAATCATGAGCAAATTCTACGGCGAATCGGAAGCCAGACTCAGAGAAATCTTTCAGCAGGCCCAGCAGAATGCTCCAAGCATAATATTCATTGATGAACTGGATGCCATTGCGCCGAAACGTGAGGAAGTTACTGGTGAAGTCGAAAGACGCGTGGTTGCCCAACTCCTTGCCCTGATGGATGGGTTGTCAAGCAGAGGAAACGTGATAGTAATCGGCGCCACGAACCGACCCAGCGCGTTAGACCCCGCATTGCGCAGACCGGGAAGGTTTGACAGAGAGATCGAGATAGGTGTTCCAGACAAGCAAGGAAGACATGAAATCCTTCAGATCCACACTCGTGGAATGCCGTTGGCAGAGGACGTTGACCTCAAAAAACTGGCTGAAATGACCCATGGATATACAGGTGCAGACCTGTCAGCTCTTGGTAGAGAAACGGCCATGAAGGCCTTGCGTAGATACCTCCCCCAGATAAACCTTGAAGACGAGCGCATTCCCCCGAGTGTATTGGAGAAGATGGAAGTTACCATGGATGATTTCGTTAATGGTTACAAGGAGATAACGCCTACGGCCATGCGTGAGGTCTACATTGAGGTCCCCACGATTCATTGGGACGATATCGGAGGCTTAGATGATGTTAAACAGGAGCTTAAAGAGGCGGTAGAATGGCCGCTTAAGACTCCTGAAATTTTCACAAGGCTGGGCATCAAACCGCCTAAGGGCATTCTCATCTATGGCCCTCCTGGATGCGGCAAAACGCTGCTCGGTAGGGCTGTCGCAACTGAGAGTGAAGCCAACTTCATCACAATTAAGGGTCCTGAAGTCTTCTCGAAGTGGGTTGGAGAGTCAGAAAAAGCCATAAGGGAAGTGTTTAGAAAAGCCAGAATGGCTGCTCCTGCAGTGGTATTCTTCGACGAAATTGATTCCCTTGCACCCCGCAGAGGCTTGGGCTTCTCGGATAGCGGAGTATCTGAACGAGTTATCAGCCAGCTTTTGACTGAAATGGACGGACTTGTGACTTTGGAGGATATTGTTGTTATAGCTGCTACAAACAGACCTGACATGGTGGACCCGGCTGTGCTTCGTCCAGGCAGATTTGATAGACTAATATATACGCCAGAGCCTGATGAAAAGAGTAGGTTGCAGATATTCAAGATTTATACCAAAGGCATGCCGCTGGCGAAAGACGTCAATCTTGAACAACTAGCCACAGCGACAAAGAACTATACAGGCGCAGACATAGAAGCTCTTTGCAGAGAAACCGCCATGCACGCATTAAGAAAGAATTTGAACGCCACGGAAGTCGTGATGAAGGATTTCGAAGAAGCAATAAAGAGAACAGGGCCGTCCGTCACGCTTGACATGGAGAAGTGGTACAAGAGCTTCATGCAACAAGTTCGTCAAGTGCAAAAACCCGCGACACCAGTCGCCTAGGAGACCAAAACAGTGCCTATGAAAACCTGGAAAACTCATCCCGCCTACCTTGTTCTACTAGAGACGCTAATGAAAAAAGGCGCCATGACAGACACAGATCTTTTCGAAGTATTGACTGAGCAATTTGAGGATCTAGGCTTCATGGACTTCAATGACCTGCTAATGCGATTGGAAGTAAGCGGGAAAATACGAACATCTTCTACGGCTCGCGGAAAAAGACGCATCGAGCTTGTGGCATAGGCAATCAGGGTCCGGCGAGCACAAGAGTGCTAGTAGATGAACTCCGTTTCAGACGTCATGGTTATCGGAGGCGGTCCATGCGGCTCCTTCACAGCTCTAAAACTGGCAAAACGCGGCGCCAACGTGACGGTTTTCGAAGAACATAAGGAGACAGGGGTTCCATCGCATTGTCCCGGCCACGTAAGCATCGACGGTCTGAAACACTTAGGACTGTATCCGCTCCCAGCAGGGGTCGTTGAAAACACTTTCTGTGGAGCGACATTTCATTCACCTAGCGGCAAAGCATTCTCGGTTCGTTTTCCTTCGCCAGTAACATGCACTGTTAATCGAGTTTCCTTCGACAAATATCTTACCAGTTTGGCGGAAGCCGCGGGTGTACGCTTCTGCATGAACTCGCATGCCGAATCCCTGATCATTGAGAACGGGATTGTCAAAGGCGTAATCGTAAACGAAAGCGGGAAAGTAGAAGAACACTTTGCCAAGATCGTGGTGGACGCTGAAGGTATTTCCTCAAAGCTCTTAAGACAAGCTGGGCTGCATACACTCAATCGGCATTGGCTCATAAACGGTATGTCCGCAGAAGCCGAAAACGTCAAAAACATGAAGTCAGACATGGTTGAAGTCTTTCTAGGCAGAGACTACTCTCCGGGTTTTTTTGCTTGGCTGATTCCTAAACGCGATGGACAAGTGAAGGTTGGGTTAGGCACGAAGACTGGAAATCCAAAGGAGTTTCTGCAAAGGCTTATAGTCGAACACCCATCTGCGTCCAAGAGGCTGCAAAAGGCAAGGATTCGTCACATTTCGTTTCATCCCTTAACCCTTGGGGGATCGGTTGCGAAGACCTATTCAAACGGATTCTTGGTTGTTGGTGATGCTGCCTCGCACGTGAAGCCTACGACTGGGGGTGGGCTAGTTTTGGGGTTGACTTGTGCGGATACTGCGGCTGAGATTGCCTTCGAGGCCTTGCAGAGGAACAATTGCTCAGACGATTTCTTGGCTTCATATCAAAGGCGATGCGAAGAGACTTTGAGTTTTGATATGAAGATCATGCTTAGGATGAGGAAAATGCTTAATGCGTTGTCTGATCGGCAGATTAATGGTGCAATCGACTTCTGCTCCAGATTCGGTTTAGACAAAAGCCTACAGAATCTTGACGACTTTGACTTTCAGGGGCGGTCGCTCTTGCATGCCATGCATGACCCGCGAATATTGACGGCTCTCGGTTACTTCTTTTATATTTATCTTTCTGCGAATCCTTAAAATCTGTGAACAAACAAAACGCATAAGAAACGGTTGGAAAACGCATGAGCGAATTCCGTTATAAACAGGTTATTGCCTTTCGCTCTGATTTGAGGTTGAGCAAGGGTAAGGCTGCGGTTCAGGCTGGGCATGCGGCAGTTTCCGCTGCGGAAGAAGCGCGTAAGCACAGGAGAGAATGGTGGGAAGATTGGATAGAAGAAGGGCAGCGAAAGATAGCCGTCAAGGTGAAGAGCGAAAAAGAACTTCTGGCTTTGGAGAGGCAAGCAAAGGATTTGGCCTTGCCCTGTGCGTTAATCGTTGACAGAGGTTTGACGGAAATCCCTCCGGACACGGTAACCTGCTTGGGAATCGGACCTGCACCTTCAGAAAAGGTAGATAAGATAACTGGTCGTCTTGCTCTTCTTTAGATAGGCGTACGGATCTTGCTTGTCCCAAAATTGGAAAAACAGATCGGCATCGAGATTTATGCAACACACTCTTTGGGGATTGGCGGAGTCATTCGGCAGCATATCGAGGATTTCGTTGTTGAGGAAGTGTTGGTGGACGGCTCCAAGGCTGAGGTAAGCTCAAGCCTTGTCTCGCATAGGACGCTGGGTTGTACCAATCTTAGGAATCACTATTTGCTTTGCATGTTGGTTAAGCGAAACTGGGACACCCTTTCGGCCGTGAAGGCTGTTGCTGATCAGCTTGACATAAGCATGGGACGAATCCACATATGCGGCATAAAAGACGCAAAAGCCGTCACAGCCCAACACATCACCATTGAAGGCATATCCATCGAAGATATTGAAAAAGTACATGTTAAAGACATAAATCTCCGTCCTGTAGGCTATTTTCGCAACAAGCTTTCATCATACTATCTTCTTGGAAACAGTTTCAAGATCTTCATCAAATCAATAGCTCACCCAGAATCTGCTATCAGAAAGCGATTGGCACAGACATGTGACGAGCTTGACTCAATCGGGGGCACTCCAAACTTCTTCGGTCATCAACGCTTCGGCACAACCCGTCCAATAACGCATCTGGTCGGAAAAGCAGTTGTTGAGAGGAATTTCAGGAAGGCGGCAATGCTTTTCCTAGCCAAACCAAGCCCTCACGAACATCCAGACTCCAGACAGGCACGAGAAGAACTTCAGGCAACACACGATTTTAGAAAGGCTTTGAGTCGATTTCCAAAGCAGCTACGCTACGAACGTTTAATGATCGAACACTTGGCTGAAAAACCTGATGATTATGTTGGGGCTTTCAGGAAACTTCCAATAAAACTACGTGAATTGTTTCCACAAGCATGTCAATCCTATCTTTTCAACAGATTTCTAAGCAAAAGAATCGCAAACAGGCTTCCACTGTGCAGAGCCGAAGTTGGAGACTATGCTGTAAATATGGATCGTTCTGGACTACCAATGGTTACAATGCAAAAGATGTCAAATGCTGACACAGTATTAGAAATCAACAAGGCGATAGAAGCTGGAAAAATGCGTCTAGCCCTTCCACTAGTCGGTTTCAGACAACGCTCATCCCAAGGCGCTCAAGGAGAAATCGAAAGACAGATTCTGGAGGAAGAGCGAGTTTCGCCAGAAAACTTCAAAATCAACGCGATGCCCGAAATCAGCCTAGAGGGAGAACTGCGAACCATCATAGCTCAACTGAGCAACTTTTCTTTGTCTGAAATCGGAAACGATCTGGCTAATCCATCGAAACATAATGCCAAAGTCAGCTTCACGCTACATCGTAGCTCCTACGCAACAATAATCCTGAGAGAACTCATGAAACCACGAAACCCCCTAAAATCTGGCTTCTGACTCCATATCTTTTCTTAAGTACTCCAAGAGTCTGAGTACCACTAACTAACAACAATAGAGTGGGAATAGTGGCTAGCATGTGCTCGGTTGAAACTCGATGAAAATAGAAAGAAACGAAAAGGAAGAACTGATGAAGAAGGTCAAAAGACAAAACAGAATACTGATCGCCTTAGGTATCGTGACCTTCATAATAGTCGTAACAGCATGGTACCTCTTTCGCGAGGTCAAAGTTCTTCTTCCGCATGGGTAAACGTATTGCTGTACACTTCTAGGAAAAACAAGAACCGTATAGAACGATCCTAGCGAACACCGATGGTTGAAAGAATGGTCCAAGCTATATATAGGGGGTCGAATTTTCTCTGAGACCGTGCTCAGATCATTCGTCTTAAGGCTTCAACGCCCAACATTCCTACCTCAACACCCATGCCTTTGGCCTTAGAGGTTACAGCCTTAATTTGCGCGTTGAGCACATCATCGAACGTTTTAACTCCACTCACAACCGCAGCAGCCACATTTAGCCTTTCAGCCGCCTCAACATTCAAGAACCCGCACATGACAAAACCTTTCTCAGCCATTATCAGAAGCAATGGCGATGAACAGCTAGGCAGATCAACTCGCACACCTAAACAGCCCTTACTATCAAGCTTCAAGTTTGTAACATTAATCATTCCAAACACCTTTAAGCCATAAACAATAACTCTTAGCATACTTTGGCTTAAATAAGAATTGCTGGAGAAAGCTGACATCGTGCTGACAAAGCTAAAACAAAGAGTCCAAGCCGTGCTCACAGCCGAAGCGAAAGCAGCCCACATGATAGGCTTAACACCAAACAGCGTAAGTATCATAGGCGTAATTCTGGCATTCTTCTCCGCAATAGCATACACTCAGTGGCAAGCAGACAGGCTGTATCTTCTGCTCGCCATTGCTCTACTCTTAGTGTCTGGCTTCTGTGACGCCCTGGACGGGATAGTCGCAAGACTATACAGACAGGAAACACCCTTCGGAGGCTTCATGGACTCTCTACTCGATCGCTATGCCGACGCTGCAGTCTATATGGGCATAATCATAAGTGGACTATGCGACCCAATATGGGGGTTGACAGCCCTAGTAGGATCAATGCTTGTAAGTTACAGCCGAGCAAGAGCCGAAGCAGCAAACGTAAAAATGGAGATGGTTGGCATTGCTGAAAGAGCTGAACGCATCATAATCCTCGTTATAGCCAGCATGATAGCCATCTACTGGGAACCACCAACAACAATGAACGCAGCCATCATATTACTGGCAATACTCACAAACCTAACCGTCCTGCAAAGAAGCATCTACGCTTACAGGAAACTAGAGAAAAAGGAAGCCAACTTAGCTTAGAATCTTCTTCTGGGACGCATCCGTCGCTCTTTTTCAGCCCTGACCTTCACGATGCCTCGATGTACAGCACACGAGACGCAATAGTACTTGGTGTCAAACGAAGAAGAAATGTAAGTTCCTTTCTGACGAAGCTCCCTTGCCAATTGGGCATCAACAAGCGAAAGTCTTCGCGTGGATCTCTTCGCCTTGTCACTAGGCACCAGCCGTCCACAGCTGGCACATTGAATCACACCGCTGCTACCCTTGCTGCCTTTTGATCTCCCACGACTTTTACGCTTAAAAGGCAATTCCTTTCATTACCCCTTAGCTTTTTAATCAACAACTAATTGCAGAATCTGCTTTATATATCTGTCCTCAGCTTCAAAACAGCGGCAATATTGGCTCTGGATTCAACCTTCCGAAAGATTTTTCGGCCAGTCGACTCGGTCTCAAGATAAATGTTCTTTACGACTAGGTCAATACCGAAATAGGTGGATGCTAACGAAGCTTGAGCCTACTAGGAAAATTGGTGTAGCAAGCAGAACATGATAAGTCTTAAATTAGGGATGCCTATTCTCAAATGGGTGAAGTCAAGCCTGCATAGTAGGCATTCATTAGCTGGATGAAACCATGGCTGAAATGGGACTAAGATCCAAGATGCTGGTCAAAGATGTCATGAGCAGCCCAGTGGTAACTGTACAAGAAAATTCGCCGGCAAACCGTGTCGCAGAACTCATGGACAAGGATGACTTGGGCTGCATAATAGTAGCGAACAAACAAGGAAAACCTCTGGGAATAATAACGGAAAGAGACCTCGTCGTGAGAGTACTGGCTAAGAATGCTAGACCAGATTCTCTCGAGGCCAAAGAAGTCATGACATCGCCGCTAATCACTATAGAGCCGGACGCCACGATCAGCGAAGCAGCTCGAAGAATGAGCAGACTAAACATCAGAAGGCTAGTAGTCATATACAAAGGACAAATCACAGGACTAGTCTCAAGCAAAGATGTCCTAGGAGTCATGCCTGAACTAATAGAAATCATTCAAGAAAAGGCACGCATAGAAAACGAAAATAGAGCCCAAGAAGAAACTGAGGAAGCCCGAGCGCCGCTGGCCGGATATTGTGACCACTGCAGAGTCTGGTCGGACGATTTGAAAGAGCGCAATGGCGAATTCATATGCGAAGATTGCAGGATGGAGCCAGAACAAGAGGGCGAGGAGTAAAGCACGTTTGCTTATTAAAGAGATTATGAATGATAAGCACCCGTTTATTTATGAAGATGAGCTTGCAACAAAGGCACGCGCAATAATACGGGATTTCTCGTTAAGGGTTCTTCCAGTAACCGATGAAAACAGAAAATTGTTAGGAAAAGTGTCTCGACGCGACGCTATGACCATCTCATCATCTGTCTCGGCGATAAGGGTTAAGGGAATAATGACAGCTGCAAGACATGTAGCAACGGTAGACGATGATGCTACCTCAACCATCAAAGCTATGCTCCGAGCAGATGTGTGGAATTCGCCCGTAGTAACCTCAGCTCAAGACAAAGCTTACAGAGGAGTTGTTGGAATAGAGAGTTTTATCGAACCTCTCATCAGGACAAATCCTGAAAAGTTTCTGAAGGAAGTTTCCGAAGTAATGACCAAGAAGGTTGTGACCTGCTCTCCTGAAGACGAGATTGACAGCATTTGGCGTCTGATGCAGGAGACACGCTTTGCTGGACTTCCAGTCGTTAGAAATGGCAAGCTGGTTGGAATTGTCACACAGAAAGACCTTCTTGAAAGCGGAGCAAGTAGACCAACGTTCGAGTCGGAGAAGGGACGTTTTCGATCCTCTTCAAAGGTTTGTTCAATAATGAAAACCGAGGTTGCAGCCGTTGAACCATCAACAAAGATGATTAGAGTAGCCAAAGTGATGATTTCAAAAAACATCGGAAGAGTCCCAGTTAAAGACGAGAAAGGCAATCTGATCGGCATAGTTGACCGAGAAGACGTTGCCAAAATGCTCTTCAAATGAGAGGGAATCAATTGAGTAGAGAAAGTTTTAGAAGAACGTTGAGGGGAAAAGGCGAGCTTTCTTTGAAGGTTCATCCTTCTAAGAAAAGACGCGATGGCGAAATACTGAGCATTGCAAAAGGCGCTGTCGTTACAATGGCGCCCACGACACCCATTTACGATGCGATCCAGATAATGGCACGTGAAGGGTTCCGCCGCATACCAATAGTCAACCCTGGAACTAAAGTTTTGGAAGGAATCGTGACTGCCACTGACGTAGTTGATTATCTCGGCGGTGGAGAGAAATTTGAGATAGTTCATCAAAGATTTGATGGTAACATTTTCAAAGCTATTAATGAACCCATAAGACTCGTTATGACGCAGAAAGTCGTCTCAGTAAAGACTTCCGCAAAAATAAGTGAGGCAATCGACCTGATGACTGAGAAAAACCTCGGCGGCTTGCCTGTGGTTGACGAAAAGAACAGTGTGAAGGGAATAATCACGGAGAGAGACATTGCCATCATGTTCGCCGATAGATTAAGTGGGGTAAGCGTAGCTCAGCTAATGTCAGAAGATGTAGTTACTGCATTGCCAAAAACAACTATATTTGAAGCTGAACGATCAATGGCAACGCAGGGATTTAGAAGATTACCCATAATCTCTGATGGTAAGGTGATGGGCATAATCACAACTATGGATGTCATACGGTTTTTCGGTTCAGGAGACGTCTTCAAGTATCTCCGATCAGGAACAATCATACAAGTTTTAAACACGCCAGCACTTGAAATAGCTTCAAAAGACGTGTCAACGATTGAGCCAAATGCAGACGTTGGTCAAGCGGCTAAGATAATGCGGGACAGAGACATAGGCGCTGTCCCAGTTGTGAAGAACGAGAAACTTGTAGGCATAATAACTGAAAGAGACTTCTTCAAAATAATAGAGTAACCTTTTAACGCGTAACCCCAACGATATTCAATCAAAGAGAGAGCGGACAACTTGACTGTTGACCTAGTCCTGAACAACGCTAAAGCATATGTGAAAAATGAGGTACTGGACTGCAGCATTGCGATAGAGCAAGGCAAGATTTTCAAAATAGGTAAAGAAACGACAATGCCAAAAGCCGCAACAGCAATCGACCTAGGAAGGCTTTTGGTGTTGCCTGGTTTAATAGATGCTCATGTGCATCTTAGAGACGAAGGAAAAGCCTACAAGGAAGACTTCTACAGCGGCACAGCCGCTGCAGCTGCAGGCGGATTCACAACGGTTCTTGACATGCCTAACAACAATCCAGTAACGATGAGCAAGGAAACTCTCAAGAACAGAATGGAAAAAGCTGAGAAAACAGTATTAGTCAATGTCGGTTTTTACTCCGAATTCCCACACCGCATACTGCAAATAAAGGACATAGTCAAGCAGGGTGCAGTGGCTTTCAAGCTCTTCATGGTCGAACAAATCGGCGGATTAAACGTCGATGATGATGAAGCGCTACTGGAAGCGTTTGAGACAGTCAGCCGATTGAAGGTTCCCGTGGCTGTTCATGCCGAAGACAGACAAGAATTAGAGAAGGCAGTGAACGAACTCAAGGATACAGGACATAATGATGTTAAGGCTTTTCTCAAAGCACACTCTGAAAGAGTCGAATTGAAAGCTGTGAGACGCTCGATCAATATCGCCCAAGAAGCCAATGTACACCTACACTTTTGCCATATAACGACGGAAAGCGGACTTAAGGCCATCACCGACGCGAAAAAATCCGGATATTCAACAACCTGCGAAACGACACCACACAACCTGTTCTTGTCTGCTGAGGATTTGGAGAGAATCGGAAACCTCGCAATTACTATGCCGCCAGTTCGCGAAAAACGTCATATCCAAGCCCTTTGGAAGGGAATCAAAGCAGGGTGGATTGACATTATAGGTTCAGACCATGCCCCGTACGCCCCAGAAGAAAAGAATGCGAAGACGGTTTGGGATGTTAAAGTCGGCATTCCGGGATTGGAAACGACTCTTCCGCTTTTGCTCACTGAGGTAAATCGTGGTCGGTTCTCGATAGCTGATGTGGTCAGGTTAATCTCGGAAAAGCCAGCTGGAATCTTCAAGTTAAAAGGCAGAGGCCATCTGAAAGAGGGAAACAAGGCGGACTTGACAGTTATTGATCTAGACAGAAAGCACAAGATTGACGCATCGAAATTCCATTCAAAAGCAAAATACTCGCCATTTGACGGAAGACAGGTCGAAGGAAAACCCGTCAAAACATTCGTTAATGGTCAACTGATCATGGATGAAGGAGAAATCATCGCCAAAGCAGGAAGCGGAGAGATAATTCGGAGAGAATAGTCTTTGAAGCTTATTGCTGACGGGATGCTTGGGAAACTAACACGGTGGCTTCGCATTCTCGGACATGACGTGAAATACTCGAGCAAAATGGATGACGCCCAACTCATCACCATATCCAAGAAAGAAAGAAGAATACTGCTCACAAGAGACTTGGAGCTTTACAAACAAGCAACGGCGAAAGGTATTGATACTTTTTATCTAGAGGGACAAACAGGAGAAGAAAAACTAGCAAGGCTTGCAGATAGGTTCGATATTGATTTGAATATTGATATGGCAACCTCACGATGCCCAAAATGCAACACAAGAGTAAAGCCGATCCCTAAAGAAAAAGTAATGAACAGCGTGGAGAAGAACACTTTTGCCCACTATAACGAATTTTGGAAATGCCCTAAATGTGGGCAGATTTACTGGCAGGGTGCCCACTGGGTAGGGCTCAAAAGAACGCTTGAGAAGACGAGGAAATATTTGGGTATAGAGAACAATCAATGATCCTTGCGGTTTTCACAAGTTTTAAAAGATGAAAGGGGGAAGAAGGAATAGAAAGGTGACTGCCACCTGACCATTCAGAAACCCACCCGCGAACTGTCCATTGAAGAAACCCTGACATGGACTTTTGACCTTTACTCAAACCACGTCGTCACGTTTTTCATACTACTTCTAGTAGGTTCGCTGATCTCTGGAAGTCTCGGCGCCATAATCAGCAATTATGCAAGGAATGTGTTCCAAATTGATACCGCATTTCCATCAGACATTTCGCCAAGTCAGCTTTGGGGCATCATCTTGAACTTGCTGGCTATCGCATTAGTGTCCATTCTGATCACATGGCTAATAGACACAGTAATACACGGAATCTGCATCAAATATGCTTCTGGACTGATCGAGCAGAAAAAGCAAAGCCTTGATGATGCTTTCAATTTCACAATGCATAGACTTGTTTCACTTCTAGCGTCAGCAATAATCGTTGCCATACTCGTTGTCCTGGGCCTCATCGCATTAGTCGTGCCCGGAATAATACTTATCATAATGCTCTCCTTGACTGAACCAGCAATTCTAATCGAGGACATTGGAGCCCTAGACAGTCTTTCCAGAAGCAGAAGACTCGTAAGCGGCCGCTGGCTGAAGACCTTCGCCTTCCTCTTGATCATTGGCATAATAGTTGTAATAGTATCCTACATTGGAAGTCTGATTGCGACTCCCTTTGGCGATTTTAGTTGGGTAGCAAGCAGCATAATATCGGCTTTTGTAGCACCTATTGCCCCGATATCAACAACCGTTTATTACTACTCCATGATAGGAAAAGAGGAGCAACAGCGAATCCCCCCTCCACCGCCTCCGCCATTCTAAAATAATGAGAAAAACGGGTAGGAACGTTCAAGGTGTTTCTGTTAGCCACTTCAGAGGAATGTCTTGATATGCGCCATCGGGCAATGTTCTCCTGATAGTCATTGGCAGCATACCTGCCCCAAGCTCTTTCAGCGCTATATCTATAGGACCTGAAAAACCCTCAGAGACCTCAACAAGTATAGGGGCGCCCATCGAGATCTGAAGGGCTCTGGCACCTACTATTCTAGCTTTTTCGAAGCGAGTAATCTTCGGTGGCCCTATTGAAACCTTCTCTTTTTCAGACGTTTGCTAGTACTCCCCCATGCCTGGATACCCACCGCCCGGAGGCATGCCTCCTGGTGGTCCTGGAGGAGCTTTCATCTTTCCAGCAGCGATTACGTCGTCGATTTTCAGCAGCATTGTAGCAGCTTCGGTTCCTGACTTGATTATCTGTTTCTTGACGGCTAAGGGTTCAAAGACTCCTGCTTTTGACATGTCTTGAACCTTGCCCGAGACAACTTCTATTCCAGCCCACGTTTCGCCTTTCTCGTGTCTCGCCCTTAGCTCGGACAGTACGTCAATTGGGTCTAAGCCCGCATTCTCAGTCAATGTCGTGGGAATCGATTCAAGAGCCTCTGCGAAACCTCTGACCGCAAGTTGCTCCCTCCCTGGAAGGGTTTCCGCGTACTTCTTAAGCTGACGTGAAACCTCAAGCTCGGGTGAACCTCCACCAGCCACGATTTTTGGTTCTTCAACGATGTCTCTGACCACGCATAATGCGTCATGTACTGATCTTTCTGCCTCGTCTACGATGCGTTCTGTTCCGCCTCGTATCAGAATCGTGACTGCACGCGGGTGCTTGCAACCCTCTATGAACGTCATCTTGTCCTCACCTATCTTGCGTTCTTCGACAAGGTTTGCATAGCCCAGATCATCTGCAGTTATCGCGTCCAACTTGGTCACTATTTTTCCACCGGTGGCTTTCGCAAGCTTCTCCATATCGGATTTCTTGATTCTTCTAACTGCAAGGATTCCTTTTCTTGCTAGGAAGTGCTGCACCATGTCGTCAACGCCTTTCTCGCACAGAACAACGTTTGCCCCTACTTTCACTATTTTTTCAACCATTTCCCTAAGCATGTCCTCCTCCTGCTTGAGGAACGCCTCCATCTGTTCAGGGCTTTCAATGTTTATCTTGGCGTCAAACTCTGTCTTTTCGATCTCTAGCGCAGCATCAAGCAATGCGATCTTGGCTTTCTCAACGCGCTTAGGCATTCCCGAATGCGAAACGTCCTTGTCCAAAACTATGCCTTGAATGAGTTTAGTGTCTTGCATTGATTCGCCTGGTTTCTTTTCAACCTTAACGTCTTCCACGTCCACCTTGTACTTGTCGCCTGTCTTTTCCGCAACGGCAAGGATTGCCTTAACTGCCAAATCGGCAAGGTACTCTCTGTAATCTACTACAAGCTTGCTCGCCATAGAAGTCATTGCAGCCTTCTTCGCGTAGTCTTGAGAGTTTATGTCCACAGGTATGGCCATCTTCTCCAAAACTTCCAATGCCTTTTCCGAAGCTTTCCTGTAGCCGTCGATTATTATTGTAGGATGAACGTTCTTCTCAATAAGCTCTTCAGCCTTGTTCAATAGTTCCCCACATATTATCACAGCCGTTGTTGTTCCGTCGCCTGCCTCGTTGTCCTGTGTTTTTGCAACCTCTACCATCATTTTGGCGGCTGGATGCTGAATGTCCATCTCGTCAAGTATAGTGCGGCCGTCGCTTGTTATGGTCACATCGCCGAAGCTGTCAACAAGCATCTTATCCATGCCTTTTGGGCCTAGCGAGCTTCTCACGCTTTCAGCGACTATTTTTGCAGCCATTATGTTCGTGTGCTGCGCTTCTTTTCCTCTGGAGCGATTTGAACCTTCCTTTAACACCAGAACTGGCACTCCGCCAGCTTGTCCCGCTGATGACAAATCTTATACAACCTCCTTTAATGCGTCAACAAGAAAAACAGCATTGCAATATAAGTTTTTCTGAAAAAACCGGCAGAACCAGATTCACAAATGCTAGTTTCCAAGGTTTTGACTCATGTCAGGCTTGAGAGCTGTCTTCAGACCCGCCCCAGTCAAGATTATCACAATATTGTCGCTTCTCGAGGTTTCCTTTTCCGCGAGTTGCTTCTTGAAAGCTGCGTATGCAACAGCCGAGCTGGGCTCAACAAAGAAACCATAACTTGCAAGCTCTTTGAAACCCTCAAATATTCCTCCTTCCTCAACCATGGCAACGTCGCCTTGCGCTCTCTTCAACTCGTCAACCATAATGTTCATCAACGGCGGATTCACGCTCACTAGCGCGTCAGCAATGGAAACTATCTGTTCTGGCGGTCTGTAACTCAAGTTTTTGAAACAATGATAGAGTGGTGACACTTGAGCTGTTTGGCAAGCTACTACTTTTGGCATTGTATCAAGGATTCCAGACTCAACTAGGTGATTGAACCCGCTCACTACGCCTAAGAGCAGAGTTCCTGCGGAAACGGGCAAGTAAATGCGCTCAGGGGCACGCCAATCTAACTGCTCAGCAATTTCGTACGCAAGACTCCTTATGCCGTCTCTAAAGAGAGGATGCAGAATGTGCCCAACATAGAATTTTCCGGTTTCAGGCTTCTGCGCTTCCTCCGTAACCTTACTTCGACTTCCCCTGACTTTCACAACATCAGCACCATAAAACTGGATTTGGTTAAACTTGGGCCCAGAAACATTTTCAGGAACATATATCTTAGCCCTCAACCCTATCCTCGTCGCATAAGCAGCCACAGACGCTCCAGCATTGCCAGAAGAATCCTCAGACAAGTAACCCCCAGCCTTCTTTATCAGTCTGTGCAAAGCCGAGATCAGCGTGGTCGAACCCCTGTCCTTGAAAGATCCCGTTGGGTTCAAACTCTCAAGCTTAAAGCGCACATGGCTTGAAAACTTGACCAAGGGTGTTCGCCCTTCGCCTAGAGTAATGACATCCGTTTCCTTCACATAAGGAAAGAATCTTGCGTAGCGCCAAAGGCTGTAATCTTTCTTTCGGATCTGCTCGGTTTCAAATTCCCCTCGGCACTGAACGCTGAGAGGTTCACCACAGTATGGACATTTGAAACCAAGTAGGCTCTGCGAAGGTTTGCCACAAGTCGAACACTTGATCTCATAATCCACTTGAAATGCCTCAAACAATTCATTGATGTAAAGCTGCAGATATTTAGCTTTGACATCGCGGAATTGCTGCCTAGAGATCAAGCTGGAATCTTTGCCAAGAGCTGATCAACAGAGCTTTGGTTAAGGTTTAGACCCAGCTTGCCTTGTTCGATGCTTAAGGCTAGCCCCAGTAGCTGCGTATAGTATACCACGGGAAGGCTCAGCTTTGCGCCGACTGTGACCGCAGCATCTTTCTGTTTGGCATCAAACATTATTCCGCAATCTGGACAAGAAACAATCAAGCCGTCCACACCCGAATTCTGCACAGCCTTAAGTTTTGAACCTGCGAGAGAAAGTGCAGAATCAACGTGACTGTACGTTAAAGCTGAACCGCAGCAGTCCAGTCTCTCTGCATAGTCCACGCTTTCAGCACCAAGCACACCAACCAATTCATCAAGTTTTCGAGGATTTTCGGCGTCATCGACCCTTCCAAGATCACCGTAACGCAGAATCTGGCAACCATAGTGAGTTGCCAGTTTTATACCCTTAAGCGGTTTGACCACAGCCTTCTTGACTCTATCCAGACCGATAAGATCGTGCAGAAAATCAATCACATGCCAAATTCTTGTGTCAGGATTGTACTGCAAACCTTCTTCCTTCAACAAACCAACAATCTTAGCACGTGCCCTCTCATCCTTTTCAATAAGACCCTTCGCTTCCGAAACGGCGAAATGACAGCGGTTGCAGGGAACAAGTAGATCCTTCGCTCCTGTCAAGTTAGCCAACGCCAAGACTCTTGCGGACAAGTAGTTGGCCGCAAAGTCATTCACACTCTTGACGGGATCGCCGCAACATAACGCCTCGCACAGATCCACAAGCTCACCGTCAAACTTTGGCAGAACCTCACGAACGGACATCTCATAAGCGCACTGGCTTGCGAGTATTCGGCAACCCCAAAAGACAGCGACTTTCATGCTTGTCTCTCCTCTAAAGCCTTCAGAAAGGCAGCTTGGAAGCCTTCCTTTGGACCAGAAATCTTCGGCAGTTTCAGGCTTTCACGGTCACAAGTCTCCATCTTTCTCGTAGTGATCTTCTGATAAGCCTCAGCCAATCCAGTTTCCAAAATCTGTGAAACAGCCTTCATATATGCCTCTGGCACTTTGGCTTCTCGCTCGACAGCCAGATTCCGCAACGCCATTATTACATGATATGGTGACGCTTTCTGAGGACATCGTTGCACGCACTTCAAACACGTTACACATGTCCAAATAATGTCTGATGAGGCCAACTCGTCTACAAGACCCAGATTAACCAGTTTTTCTATTTCGTGCGGCTTCAACTCTAAAAGCTTCAACGCCGTACATCCGCTCGTGCATTTCATGCATTGAAAACAGTTTACCGGATCTCTTCCTCTGAGCTTCGATAGAATCTTTTCTCGCGACTCTAGGTTTGGCTTTGCCATTGACATCGAGTCAACCAGGCTCATGATTAGCTTCCTCCTTTGGCTTGTGCTTCTGCGAGAGCAGCGTCAACCTGCGCTAAAACCTGTCTACTGCCATATTGCTGAATCTGAATGGCTCCGGTCGGACAGGCTGCACTACACAGGCCACAACCTTGGCACATTGCTTCAATAACTTCAGCTCTAAGCTTTTCCCTGCCCACCGTTCCTTCCTTCTTCATATCAATCGCCAAGAATGGACAGAGCAACTCACAGACACGACAGCCACTGCACAAATCCTCATCGACAACCGCCTTCAAAGGCTCAATCTCAATCTCCCCACTCGACAGCAAATCCATGACTTTAGCGGCTGCTCCACTTGCTTGCGCCACCGTGTCAGGAATATCCTTCGGACCCTGACATGCTCCTGCTAGAAAGATGCCTGCTGTGGAGCATTCGAGTGGTCGCAGTTTCGGATGAGCCTCTAGCAGGAAGCCGTCTGCGCTTCTCGAAGCATGAAACAGTTCATTAATCCTCTTGATATCGTCGCTTGGCACAAGTCCATTCGCAAGCACAACCAAATCGGCATGCATTTCAAGGAGTTTGTTCGTTCCTCTCTCGAAAACATCGAAGTAAAGCGAACCATCCGAAGCCATTCGAATGTCTGAAGGTATGCCAGCCACGAAGTTGATATCTATGTCTCTGGCTCGTCTGTAGAACTCCTCATAACCCTTGCCGAAAGACCGAAGATCATTAAAACAAACATAGATACTCACATCTCCCCCCAGCTTCTCACGAGCAAGAATCGCCTGCTTCAAACTTACCATACAGCCAACACGACAACAATACTCATGAAAACGCTTGTCCCGAGAACCGACACATTGAACAAAAACAATGCTCTTAGGTAACTTCCCAGTTTTCGGCGAGAGGATTTTGCCGCCAGTGGGGCCGGAAGCGTCTGAAATTCTCTCAAATTTGATATTTGATACAACATTCGGAAAGCGCCCATAACCGAATTCAGGCATTTTGGTAGCGTCAAAAACATCGGAACCCACGGCGAGGACTATTGCGCCCACTTTGAGTTGGATGTTTTCAGGTTGCTGTTCAAAATCTATTGCTTTGGCTTCGCAAGTTTCCAAACACTTGCCGCATACGTCTTTCTTGCCCTTTTTGACCTTCAGCCGGAGGCAGTAATCAGGGTTGATTGTGGCAATCTTTGGCACAGCGTGCGAGGAGTGAATTGATATTGCACGTGACTGGCTCAGTTTCTCGTTAAACTTGTCGGGAACCTTAACGGGACAGACTTGCGTGCAAAGCTCACAGCCTACACATTTGCCTTCATCAACATATCTCGGCTTCCTCAAAATTGAGACCTCGTAGTTCCCAACAAAACCCTTGACACTCGCCACTTCGGAATTCGTTAATAACGTGATGTTTGGATTCTTGGCAACATCAACCATTTTAGGCGTCAAGATACATGCACTGCAGTCAAGCGTCGGAAAAGTCTTGTCAAGTTGGGCCATGCGCCCACCAATGCTAGGCGATTTCTCCACAAGATGAACCTTGAAGCCAGCATTAGCCAAATCCAATGAAGCTTGTATGCCTGCGATGCCGCCACCCACAACTAGAACACCCTTTTCAACGCTTACCTTCTGCTTCTCTAACGGTTCCAAGAGTTTAACGCGAGCCACACCCATCCTCACAAGTGCTTTAGCCTTCTCAGTGGCCTTTTCAGGCTCATGGCTATGAGGCCAAGAAACCTGCTCCCGCAGATTAACAACCTCAACCAGATATGGATTTAGCCCGGCTTCAGCGACTGCCTTGCGAAAGGTTTCTTCATGCATTCGAGGCGAACATGTAGCTATAACTATTCTGTCAAGCTTATGCGCCTCAATGTCGTCTTGGATCAAGCGTTGTCCTGAATCGGAACACATGTAAGTGTAATGCTTTGCCAATGCGACATCTGGCAAGCCTTCAGCGTATTTAGCAACCTTCTCAACATCAACAACCCCAGCGATGTTTAAGCCGCAATGGCAGACGTAGACGCCTATCCTAGTCATTAGTATTGCCAGCCGCGAATTCGTTTGGAATAGCTTTTGGGCTGAACCCTTCTATTATCCTTTATGACAAGAAAAATGAGATTCCAATGTTGTAGAAATACATGCCCACGCGTGGCGCACGCCCAAGCGATTTCAGCTGAGGATTTCAAAACGTTTTTGACTATTCGTTCAGTAAACTGAAACCTTGGCTACTCCATTTATCGCCAGGAACTTCGGGATCAACTCTCCGGGAATCTCCTTTTCAGCAATCAAAGTCAGCTTTGGCTCGGGCGAGAGTTCAGGATCATCAACAATTGCCTGCCTTATGCTTAATCCACTCTTTGCGAGAATCATGGCAGAATTGGCCAGTATCCCAGGAGTTCTAGCATCCACGGGCGTTATTTCAACCACTCCAAGGCTAAGGTGCTTCGCGACTTCTTTCAAAGAATGCCCAGCGGATCGCAAGCCCTCAAATATCAGTCGGAGTTCTCGGTTTGCTTTGATCGCGTTTAGCGTTTCTCCCACAGTCCGTCTATCCACTCCGGCCACGCGGGCTACACGCACAGGCGGAATCTCGATTTCATTAAGGAAGATTTTCCCGTCTTTCACGCTTAGGCCATTTTCAACGAGGACTCGAGCTACTTCGAGCCGTTCTAGGTGCCCTTCCAAGTATTTCTCGATGTTGCTCCACATGTTACGTGTTCGCTCATGTGCGTTTTTGTGCAATAAAGTATAAATATGTTCGTGCATACACATGTATATTAATGTTCCTTAACGTACTAAAATGTACATAGGAGAAGGGAAAATGACTCCAAAAACCAAGGAATATATGACAACATTAGACCTTGATGAAACGCCAACATCTTGGTACAACATACAAGCAGACCTTCCAGAACCTCTTCCGCCCCCGTTAGATCCAACAACGCTGAAACCTATAAACCCCAGCCTACTCGAAAGAATATTCGCTAAGGAATTAGTGAAGCAGGAAGTTTCTACAGAACGTTACGTCAAAATACCCGACGAAGTGTTTGATGCCTACTTGAGATTGCCGCGACCTACACCATTGTACCGTGCACGAAGACTTGAAAAGCATTTGAAGACGCCTGCAGAGATATACTTCAAGTGTGAGAATTTCAGCCCAGCTGGCAGCCACAAGACCAACACCGCTATTGCTCAAGCCTACTACAATAGCAAGCAGGGAATCAATAGATTAGCTACAGAAACGGGCGCAGGACAATGGGGTACTGCTTTGGCTTTGGCATGCACACTGTTCGGGCTGAAATGCCGAATATACATGGTTCGAGCAAGCTATCAGCAAAAACCAGGCCGAAAAATCATAGCACAATTGTACGGAGCCGAAATGTTTCCATCTCCAAGCGACCAGACTAATTTTGGCAGAAAGTTGCTCAACGAAAATCCCAATCACCCAGGAACGCTTGGAATAGCCATAAGTGAGGCCATAGAAGACACGATTGCTCATGAAAACACAAGATATTCTCTAGGTTCTGTGCTGAACCACGTACTAATGCATCAGACAATAATAGGTTTAGAAGCGAAAAAGCAGTTTGAACTTATAGATACATATCCTGACGTGATCTGCGGATGCATAGGCGGAGGTTCCAACTATGGCGGCTTTTGCTATCCCTTCATGGCGGACAAGCTCAAAGGTAAGAAGGAAGCGGAATTTGTCGGTTGCGAATCAAAAGCTGTCCCACACACGACCAAAGGTGTCTACACCTATGACTATGGAGACACCGGTAAAATGACACCGCTGCTGAAGATGTTGACCATCGGGCATGAATACGCATGCCCACCTGTCCACGCAGGAGGGCTAAGATACCATGGAATGGCACCCTCGATATCGTATCTGATCCATAAGGGCTATATGCGTTCTGTAGGCTACAATCAGACTGAAATTTTCGAGGCAGCCAAGGCATTAGCCCAAACGGAAGGCTTGATAATCGCACCCGAAACAGCGCACAGTCTAAGATTCGTGATTGACGAGGCTTTGAGTTGTAGGAAAACTGGCGAGAAGAAAGTAATTGCGATGAATTACAGTGGGCATGGTCTGCTTGACTTGTCAGCCTATGAACAATTCCTAGCTGGCAAACTAGTGGATTACGAACCTGAAAAGGTTGTTGTTCCAACTTTCAACTATTAGAGGGAAACGCACAAATGACAACCACAATTCAGGCTGAGAAGACAAGTCTAGGAATTGAAGTAGTGCCTATTGACGATCTGAAGCCCCACGAAATGGGCTCCCCGCTTTATCTGAAGCTTCTTACGCAAGAGCTTGTAAGAGATGGAATGCTGAAACATCCGATAATAGCTGACGAAAGGACGTATGTCATCTTGGACGGAATGCACCGCTGGCTAGCATTGAAAAGTCTTGGTTACACACTAATGCCTGTCATGTTTGCTGATGCTTTTCAAAATCCAAAAATCCGCGTGGGAAAAAGGAGAATCCACCGTTACGTGAATAATCCAGTAGAAGAAATACCTATTGAAAGAGTGATCTCTGCTGGGCTTACTGGGCGATTGATGAAGCCTCGCTCAACGCGCCATTTCTTCCCCTTTTCCAAGTTTCAGCAAATCGATTACCCGCTACACCTATTAAGAAAGCGTGGTCCACAGGATGTTTCAAAATATCTTGCAAGAACAAGCAGAGAAGAGGGAAGCTTGATCATAAAAGAGTGGCTGGACGAAATGTCTGAGGAGCTAGAGTTCTTAGCAAAAAGAAAAGAGGAAGTTGAAAAGGAAAAAGAGGATTTTCTAAACCGCGTCAAAAACCTTGGCAACAGTTTTCAAGGTTACCGACGACCCAAACTCTAATAGTAATAGACAGCATCGTAGAAGTTATTAATTCTGAAATACGATAGTAGCCAAAGGCGACAATATGATTCAGATCAATGCGCCCCAAATCGGAGAAGAAGAGATCGAAGCTGTTGTCAAGGTCATGAAGAGCGGCGGATTAACTCACGGACTTGGGGCAGGCCCGAAGGTTACGGAGTTTGAGAAGGCGTTTGCAGGATTTGTGAAGGCAAGGTATGCAGTAGCCATGAACACGGGAACAGCAGCGTTGCATTCGGCTCTGGTAGCGGCTGGTGTAAAAGCAGGTGACGAGGTAGTTCTGCCAAGTTTCACCTTTGTCGCTACGGCCGAGGTTGTCGTAATGATAGGAGCCAAACCCGTATTCGTCGACGTAGACCCAAATACCTACACTGTTTCGCCCAAGGCGATTGAGAAAGCCATAACCAAGAAGACTGAAGCCTTAATGCCAGTAGATCTTTATGGCTTGCCAGCGGACATGCGACTGATAAGAGAGATCGCTGACAAGCATGGACTGAGGATCGTTGAAGATGCAGCTCAAGCTCACGGAGCCACCTATCACGGAAAACCTCCAGGAGCCCTTGCCGATGCTGCATGCTGGAGCTTCTATGGAAGCAAGAACATGACCACGGGTGAAGGTGGAATGCTGACCACAAATGACGATGAAATGGCAGAAACACCACGATACATGCGTAGCCACGGAGAGAAGGAGAAATACATGTCTCTGCTACTTGGGCATAACTACCACATGCCAGAAATACAAGCAGCAATAGGTTGTGAGCAGCTGAAGAAACTGCCAAAGTTTGTCGCTCGAAGACGCAAAAACGCAAAAAGTCTGTCTCAAATACTTGAAAAAACAAAGAAGTTACAGTTGCCGAACGAGCCGAAAGGCTTCAAGTGCAGCTATTACCTATACACTGCTAGGTTGAAGAGCGCAAACAGAGCGAAAAGAGACAAGCTTGTTGGAGCATTGAAGCAAAAGGGAATAGGCGCATTTGTTTGCTACGTGCATCCGATACACCTAATGCCATATTACCGCAAGTTTGGGAAGAACAAGCTTCCAATAACAGAGAAAGCGTCGGAACAAGTGTTTTCGTTGCCAGTTCACCCAGGCGTTTCAACCGAGCAAATAGAGTTCATAGGAGAAACCGTTCTCCATCTACTGCGGTAGTATCTTCACGTTAGGTTTAAATAGAATAGCTAGATAGTATTGAAACCCCTAACAAGGTTTTGACGGAGGATTCCATGTTGCCAAAAGTCAAAGTTATCATAATGGGCGCGGCAGGTAGAGATTTCCACAACTTCAACGTCTTCTTCAGAAACAATGATGCTTATGAGGTTGTGGCCTTCACAGCCACGCAGATCCCTGGAATAGAAGGCAGAAACTACCCGACAGAACTTGCAGGTCCAAACTATCCTAAGGGTATACCGATCCTTCCTGAAGAGGAACTGCCTAGGCTGATAAAGGAGCATGATATTGATCAGGTTATTTTTGCTTACAGCGATGTTTCGCATGAGTATGTCATGCACAAGGCTTCAATCGTTCTAGCCAGCGGTGCAGACTTCCGGTTGATGGGACCCAAGACGACCATGGTAAAGTCGAAGGTTCCTGTTGTGTCTGTGTGTGCTGTTAGAACGGGTTCAGGCAAAAGCCAGACTTCAAGGATGGTTGCAAAGATTCTAAAGGGCAAGGGTTTGAGAGTTGCAGCTATTAGGCATCCAATGCCCTATGGAGATCTGAGGAAACAGGTTTGGCAGCGCTTTGCTTCATATGCAGATCTGGATAAGCATGAGTGCACGATTGAAGAGAGAGAAGAGTATGAGCCGCACATTGATAATGGCATAATCGTCTATGCTGGTGTTGACTACGAGAAGATCCTGAGAGAGGCAGAGAAAGAGTCCGATGTAATAGTTTGGGACGGGGGCAACAATGACCTACCGTTCTACAAATCGGACCTACACGTTGTCGTGGCAGACCCGCACCGAACTGGACATGAATTAACCTATCACCCTGGAGAAGCCAATATGCGGATGGCAGATGTTGTGATCATAAACAAGGTTGACACGGCTGATCCGCAAAAGGTGAAGCAGGTAAAGGAAAACATAAAGATGGTTAATCCTGGCGCAATTGTTTTGGATGCGGCTTCGCCTGTTACTGCAGACAAGCCTGAGTTGATCAAAGGAAAGCGGGCTCTGGTCATCGAAGATGGACCGACGCTGACTCATGGCAACATGCCCTATGGAGCTGGCATGATCTTGGCAAAGAATTCTGGGGCAAGTGAAATCGTTGATCCGAAGCCATATGCTGTTGGCTCAATAAAAGAAACTTATAAGAAGTATACTCACTTGGGCGCTCTTCTTCCTGCCTTGGGTTACAGCGGGAAACAAGTTGCTGAACTTAGAGAAACCATAGACCGTGTGCCATGCGATGTCGTGGTGATCGGAACACCCATAGACTTAAGAAGAGTCATTACCATAAATAAGCCAACCGTTAGAGTGAATTATGAGCTCAAAGTGTTGGGGCCGGTTTCTCTTGAGCAGGTTTTGGATGGGTTTCTTAAAAGATGTGGAAGATAATGGCGAGTGAAGAAACCGCGGATGTTTCGCGGATAAAAGTGAAGTTCATTATTGAAGGTTTGGGCGAGGCAGAAGGAGAGTTTGTACGCTTTCTGGCGCCTAGAACAGTAGACATGATTGTTAGGAAGCTTCCCATTGAAGGCAGAGCAGCCCTGTGGAAAGAGGAAGTCTACTTTGAGACGCCTATCAAGATGGGAGAAGAAAAAGCGAAGCCCAATGTGGAAACTGGAACCATCGCGTTTTGGCCTATGGGGAGCGCTATATGCATTTTCTATGGAAGTACGCAACCCTACAGTCCTGTAAATGTGTTGGGCAAGATCACCAAAAACGCGGAATTGTTCAAGCAAGTGAAGAGTGGAACAAAGATTCGAGTTGAGCCACTAGTAAACCAGTGAGCTTTCACGCCAAAGCTTCAGAAGACGCTCGCACTCTGCTATTACTTCTTTTTCTTGGCTTCTATTCTTTAGGGTTTCAAGAAACTCAATACGCTTTTCAACTGAGCGCTTTTCTGCTTGTCCGCCATAGTAATGCTTAAGCTCAAGGTATTCCTGCATGCTGTTGGCTTTCTGTATGAAGACGCTGGCGGCGTCAACTGGGTTTTCCACGGCGTACTTGTTCGCCCATATTGACGCATCGGCGTTCCGAAGCTGTGTCAAGCCATCGATTCCTTCAATCGTGCGGATGTAGGTTCTTAAGAAGTCATAGTAGTCAGCGGTTTTGATGAGGTCAAGTGCTTTCTTGACTTTCTGCTGGAAAGACGGGCTTCCTTTTGTTATGATGTTGTGCTTGTATCCCTTGTCGATGAGCTCCTTTGCCCTTTTCACTTCTTCTTCAGTGTAGATTCTGTTTGGAAATTCCAACTGAGGAAAGACTCCTGACGTTTGATGGAATTGGGAAAATGAGGATTTGGGCCTTTAGGGCTTAGTCTACCTTGTAAATTTTGATGTTGTGGCTTCCTGAAACCAGATGGATGGTTCCGTTTCCTTCAAGCTGTTCTAGAAAGTCCTTTGCTGCGCTTATGCGCACGTTAAAACGTGTAGCCACGGCGCAAGGTGTCAAGACATTCATCTTCTTCAGTTCGCCCATGATCTTTTCGCTTTTCACGTCCGGAGGCAAGATTCCAAGCGGCTTCTTCTCCTTTGGTGCTCCTGCTTTTTCCTTTTTCTTCTTCTCTCTCTCTTCCTCGTCCTTCTTTTCCTGCGAACGTTCCATTTGTTTCAGGCTGAGTTTCTTTTTTCCGCCCATGATCATCAGCTTCTATACGGTGAAGGTTGTTTCGTGGTTCTTTAGGTTTTCTACGTTTTAAGCATATTGGAGGTTTCAGCAAAAAGAGAGAAAGAAAAAAGGTTATCTGCCCATGACTTTCTTCGCGGCGATTTCGATGTCTTCAGATTTTATGGTTTTTCTTCCTGCATGCATTGCGAAATCAAGGGCTTCTTTGGCGATTTTTACGCCGATTTCCTCTAGGGCTTTTGCGAGTTCTTTTGCTGCTGCTTCGCTGACTCGGTCTGCTCCTGCTTTCTTGCAGAGTCGGTGCATGGGTGCTACGGCTAAATCTAAATCAACCATAAAGACTCCTCGTAGCGTCTTTTTGTATTCAAAGCCATATTTAACGGTTATTGTTGTTTAGTTGCCGAAAATTGACGCCAATGCTTGAGACTATTCAGACAAGGAGAGAAACCATAAAAGCAGACCCTTTCAAATTCTGGAGAAAGCTCGGTGAAAAGCATGAAATTCGTAGATGCCCACATTCACCTTTCAGACGAAGAATACGCCAACTGCATTGACGAAGTCATAGCTGAGGCTAAGAACGCCAACGTTGTGGCCATGGTTTCAAGCTCAATGGACTTAAAGACATGCCAAGGAAATCTGAAGCTGACTGAACAGTATCCCAACCTGGTTTATGCCGCATTGGGGGTTCACCCGTGGAGCGTACAAACGATAACCGATGGCGAAATACAAAAGATAGTTAGGCTAATCGAAGAGCATAAACAGAACAAGGCAGTGGTCGCGATTGGCGAGATTGGTTTGGACTTCAAGTACATGAAGATCTGGGACAAGCAGCTAAGGGTTTTTGATGGGATGTTGCATCTGGCTGAGAAGCTCGACCTGCCTGCTATCATTCATTCGCGGGGCACGACGGCGCAGATTGTGGGCATGCTTTCATCTTACAGGCTTAAGAGAGTGTTGCTGCACTGGTTCAGCAACCCAATTAGCGCCTTGGCTAAAGCTGTGGAAGAAGGGTGCTACATTACAGAAGGACCACCCACAGTCTATTCAAACGGCATACGTGACGTAGTGAGAAGAGTGCCACTAGCCAATCTGCTAACCGAGACTGATGGACCAGTAAGATATTTCAAATCACCCTTTGAAGGAAAAGGAACTACCCCCGCCTATGTACCGATGGTTGTTAAGGCAATTGCCGAGATCAAAAAACTAGAGCATGCTGATGTTGCGCAACAAGTTATAAAGAATTTCGAGGATTTTTTTGGAGCAAAGTTAAATTAGGTTGGCTGCTTTTATGAGAGCTAACTTTAGCGTATTCATACCGCTGGAGCTCAAAGCAAATCATGCATATTCGAAGGAGCAGAAAACTTGGGAAATGTACGGACAGACCAGATTAAACGAACTGCCAAGACGCTTATTAGACGTTTTCCTGACAGATTCACCAGCAATTTTGATGAAAACAAACTTCTGGTCAGCCAGCTCTTGCAAGGAGCAACCACGAAAATAAGAAACCAAATTGCAGGCTACATAACACGCATCCTAGCTGGAGAAGAAGCAGAAGAGGCTCCGGAAGAAGGCGAAGAAACGCTGCAGGAAGAAGGCACCGAAAGTTGATGGACCCGTACAGAAAAGGCTGGGCTCTGCGCTATCTGCGCGAAGCTAAAGCCGAGCTCGAAGCGGCAAGAAAAATGCCCTACATGGCTCCAAGCTTAGTTTTGGAATCCGTCAGAAAAGCCCGAAACGCCATATACTACAGCCTAGGCGAACCTGCATTCATCGAAATCGTCATAAGAGAAACAGCGGAGAAAACCCAAACACAAGCCATAACCGATCCGGTTTTGAAGTTTCTGGTTGAAATTGAAGAGATAATTCAGCAACTCACGCAGATAGAAGAAGTTGACGGCGAAAAAGCCATGAAACAAGCCGACAATCTAATCCAACTGGCCACAGACATAGTTGAAACGTTAACCGAAGAAAAAATAGAGGAATGAGAAGGCTATTTCTCAACAGCCTTAGCTAGGCGTTCCAAAGCTTTTTTGATGTTTTCGATCGAATTGGCAAAAGACAAACGCAGATGATCTTCGCCATGCTTTCCGAAGGATGTCCCTGGCAGAACAGCTACGCCTGCATTGTAAAGCAAGTGGTCGCCAAGCTTGCGACAGTCCATGCCCGTGCCTTTTATGTTTGGAAACACATAGAATGCTCCACGTGGCTTCTTACACGTAATGCCCTTGATACTGTTCAGTCCTGAAACTATGACTTCTCTGCGCTTCTTGAACTCGGCAACCATCTTTTCCGCATCTGTCTGTGGGCCTTTCAAGGCTTCTGTGCCTGCAATCTGCGTGAATGTGCACGTGCATGAGTTCGAGTTAGTCATCAGCTGCGCCACCTTTTGAGCTATGTCCTTTCGCATTACGCCGTAGCCGAGACGCCAACCAGTCATCGCATAAGTTTTCGAAAAGCCATCCAGCAGAATCGTCTTCTCCTTCATCCCAGGCAGCGAGGCAATGCTTTCATGTTTCCCCTCATAGATGATCCGGCTGTAGATTTCATCCGCCAACACGAACACGTCATCACGGTTTGCAATGCAATCGGCAATAATCTTCAAATCCTCTCTAGTCAGAATGCCGCCTGTCGGATTCTCGGGATAGTTAAGAATAATCATCTTGGTTTTTTTCGTGATGTTCTTCTTCACGTATTCGGGGTCAAGCCTGAAATCGTTTTCCTCCAAGAGCGGGATGGGCACTGGCTTAGCTTCAACGAAGTTGATCAAAGACTCGTAGATCGGAAAGCCTGGGTTCGGATAAAGAACCTCTTCGCCAGGATTCACCAGCGCCAGTATGCTGAAGCACATTATAGGTTTGGCGCCAGGCGTTACGACAACCTCGTCTGCTTCTGCTTTTATGCCTCTAGTCTTAGAGACGTACTGTGCAATGACTTCCCTAAACTCGGGAAGCCCTGCAGATGGGCCGTAATGAGTATAGCCGTCGTTGAGGGCTTTTATAGCGGCGTCTTTGATGTTCTTTGGCGTGTCAAAGTCAGGCTCACCAATTTCCAAGTGGACAATGTTTTTCCCTTGTTTCTCAAGAGCCTTTGCTTTCGCAAGCACTTCGAAGGCTGTTTCAGTTCCTAGAGTTTCCATTCTTTTCGCAAAGATGGAGTTCACTCAACATCACCTAGAGTTGAAAGGAAAATAAAGGTAGAAGAAAATCAGTATTTAACTATTACACTTCTGCCAAGCGCAAATCAATGGTTAAAACAGCTTTGCCAGCGGCTTCACCTTCATCACGTCCGGATTAACGAGGTTCGGAGGCTTCTTTCCCTCAAAGAATGCGACTAGATTATCAGCAACCATCTCTGACATTTTGGACCGTGTTTCGAGACTTGCACTTGAAATGTGTGGTGCCACTACGATGTTGTCAAGTTTAAGCAATGGATTGTCCAGCAAAGTTGGTTCTTGCTCGAAAACGTCAAGCCCAGCACCTGCAATCTGTCCATTCTTCAAGGCATCGTATAGCGCTTTTTCGTCAACGACGGGTCCACGTGAATTGTTGATTAGGTAAGCGGTTTTCTTCATTAGCTTGAGCTTCTCCGCATTCACCAGATGATGCGTCTCTTTCATCAGTGGAACGTGAATGCTCACGAAGTCTGATTCCTTGAACAAAGTGTCCAGATTCACTTTCTTCGCTCCAAAGTCCTTCTCCATTTCAGGTCGCGGAATTACATCGTAGAACAAGATCTTCATGCCAAAACCTGTAGCCCTCTTAGCAACAGCATAGCCAATTCTGCCTGCACCGACTATGCCTATGGTTGTTCCATAAACGTCTCTCCCTGTGAGCATAGCCGGATGCCAGCTGACCTTCCATTGCCCAGTCCTCACGTACTTGTCTGCTTCAACAACGCGTCTTGCGACTGCCGTCAGCAAAGCCCAAGCAAAATCCGCCGTCGTGTCAGTTAGCACTTCAGGAGTGTTTGTTACGTAGATTCCCCGTTTTGTGGCTTCGGCTATGTCGATGTTGTCGAAGCCCACAGCCAACTGTGACACGATTTTCAGCTTAGGCGCAGCATTGAAGACCTCAGCGTCTATCTTGTCCGATAGAAGCGAAGCAAGAGCATCAACGTTCTTTGCCTTCTCAACTATCGTATTCTTAGGTGGAGGCGCATATTCAGGCCAGACTTCGGCATCAAAATACTTCCTTATCGTGTTCAAGCCTCTTTCAGGAAGCTCGCGTGTAACGTAAATCTTTGGTTTCGGCATAACGTTCACCAGCCAAGTTGATTTGCGGAATTCTTTATTAGCATATACTTATTACACTTACGCATTCACCCACAGAAAACGGTTCAATGGTCTACACAAAATGGTAACAATAAAGAACAAAGAACAACTCATCAAGAACGGCATGGCACAACTTGACAAAAGAGCTCGAGAACTAGCTTTAAACAGCCTTGAAACTGCGATCAACGCAGTTGATCCTAAACAAATAATCAAGTCAAAACTTGCAGTCAGAGATTTGGTTCTCAAAGTGGATGGGCATTCTTTTGATCTGAAAAAGTTTAAGCATGTGCACGTGGTGGGCGGAGGCAAAGCCAGCGGATCAATGGCGGAAGCTCTAGAGCAGGTTCTAGGCAGGCAGATAACGTCTGGACTTGTGAATGTTCCGCAAAAGGATCAAGGCAAAACTGAGATCATAAAGCTTCACGAGGCAAGCCATCCCATTCCCGACGAGCAAGGCGTGAAAGGAACACGTGCAATGCTCGAAGTAGCCGAGCAAGCGGAAAACGACGACTTGATTATTTGTCTGCTCTCGGGTGGTGGCTCAAGTCTTATGCCTTTGCCGCGAGGCGAAGTATCTATTGCCGACAAGAAGATGCTTACGGGTGCTTTGCTCAAGAGCGGTGCTACGATAAACGAGATTAACACTGTCAGAAAGCACATTTCTGATTTCAAGGGTGGCTGGCTCGCGAAAAAGGCTTACCCAGCCACAATTCTGAATCTTATTCTTTCAGACGTGGTGGGAGATCCATTGGACTTCATTGCTTCAGGCCCCACGGTTCCAGACTCAACCACTTTCACCGACGCCATCAGCGTTTTGCGAAAATACGGTTTATGGGAAAAGATTCCAGCAACTATAAGAAAGGTTTTGACAGATGGCCAGAAAGGGGCAATTCCCGAAACTCCCAAAGCGAACGATGAAGCATTCATGAAAGTTTACAATGTCGTCGTTGGAAACAACAGATCTGCAAGCTTGGCAGCATGCGAATATCTCAGGTCAGCTGGATTGAACACGCTCTTGCTTACTACAACACTAGAAGGAGAAGCCAGAAACGTTGGAGTCATGCTCGCGTCGATAGCCCGTGAAATCACTGTTTCTGGAAACCCCATCTCTAAGCCAGCAGGCATAGTCATAGGTGGAGAAACAACCGTCATCGTTACTGGAAAGGGCTTGGGCGGGAGAAATCAGGAAATTCCGTTAGCCGCTACGCTGAAGCTGGGCAGTTTGGATGGCATCGTAGTTGCTTCGCTGAGCACGGATGGCATCGACGGGCCAACAGATGCAGCAGGGGCAATAGTTGACAGAAAAACGTTGCACAAATCAGCTGGAATGGGCTTGGTTCCCGAAAAATTTCTGGCTGATAATGATTCGTATCATTTCTTCTCAAGACTTGAAGACTTGATATTCACAGGGCCCACAGGCACGAATGTCAATGATGTTTCCGTGATAATAGTCATGTAGCAGTAGGAGAAAGCGATTAACGATGGCTGTGACTGTTCGATTTGTCGGGTCTCTACGTGCCGCGTCAAAGAAAAGCAAGCTCAAACTGGAGTTTGGAAAAACTGCTTCGCTCAAAGAAGTGGTTAGAAGAATCGTCGAGGACCAGCCCAAGCTTAGACAGGCGCTGATTGATCCTGAGCTTGATGACCCAAGAACAAATGCGCTTATCCTTGTTAATGGCAAAGACATTAGCGTCTTGGATGGTTTGGACACCATGCTGAAGGATGGGGATGAACTGGTTTTTGTTCCAGTGGTACATGGAGGATGAAAGCGGATGAGACTTTTTGCGGTCAAAACAGGTATTGTGAAGGCTGGCGACGATCTGGCTGAAGTAGCGCTGAAAGCATTGAGAAGACAGAAGCTATCATTGGACGAAAATGACGTGCTAGCTTTCACCTCAAAAATCATATCAACAGCCGAAGGACGCATTGCAAAGCTGAGCGACATTAAACCTTCTAAAAGGGCCAAAAACCTTGCGGATCAGTTTGACTTGCAGCCTATGTTTGCCGAGCTAATTCTTCGAGAAGCTGACAAGGTGTATGGGGGCGTTGAGAAGGCGGTTTTGACGCTTAAGGATGGGATCTTGACGCCGAACGCGGGCATAGACGGCAAGAATGCTCCTGAAGGGGCAGTGGTTCTGTGGCCAAGTGACCCGAAAAAGACTGCCAAGGACATCAGAGACAAAATCAAAACTAGAACGGGCAAACTGTTGGGCGTTTTGATTGTTGACAGTGGCTTGATTCCGCTACGAATTGGCACAAGCGGGTTGGCTTTGGCCGTGGCAGGTTTTAAACCGATAAATGACGTGAGGGGAAAGAAGGATTTCTATGGGAAGCCGCTGACCATTACGCGGCATGCGGTCGCGGATGATTTAGCTTCCGCAGCGCATCTGCTGATGGGTGAAGCTAAAGAGAAAACGCCAATTGTGTTGATTAGAGATGCTCCAGTGGACTTTGATGATGGGGTTTATGGCGGCAAAGATATGATGATCCCGCTAAGAGAATGCATCTTCATGGGAACTCTTCTCGCGAACTCTCGGGACTAATCACTTGAGTCAAGTTTGCAGACCTCAAAACCCTAAGCAATGGCGCTCCCACAAGAGCGCCGATGATCGCCATGGTCACTCTTTCCAGTGGATATTGAAACGTGAGGACTTGCCACGTAAACCGCCACGCATTCAGATCAGGTGCAATGACTGTCGACGAGCTGAGTTCGAACGCCAAGGAGCCAGCGATTTGACCCGCCAGAGTTGACGTCAAGCAAACCACAAAAAAGCATGAAAGGAACTTCGCAGGGTTGTGTGAGGTGATGTTTTTGATTGCCATAGACTGCAACGGAGAGATCAAGACGAGGAAGCCGATTACCTGAAACCAAGTCATGGCTGGATAGATCCAGAAAGGCCCGATAGTAGGATAGAAGCCGAAGCATAACAGAAGGATCAAGTAGATCAGAATGCAGAAGATTTGCTTACCCTTATACAACAAGCCAGCGCACACGGCAGTGACGACCCCTGCTACTAGACTTGGCGGGAAGAAGAAAGGGCTGAAAGACCAGCTTGCTATTCCACCAAGTAACGTGGACAGTACTCCGAGGTATGGACCCAAGATTATGCCAATTACTGGCGCTATGACCGATGCCGCCGTAATGGTTTTGCCAAAGAAACCAATTACCTGGAACATCGGCGAGAAAGCTAGTACGACGTACAAGGCCGTGAAGCAAGCGATCAACGCGACTTCTATCGCTCTGAGTTTCTTGCTGACAACCATCGTTGTTGCCCTTCTTTCTGAGTGCGGAAGCTAATTATTCTGGAACCACTTATAAATGATGTATTATGGTTCGTCCGATTATTACTTTGACGACAGATTTTGGTTTGAGAGATCCTTATGTGGCTGAGATGAAAGCAGTTATTTTAAGCATATGTCCAGAAGTGAGGATTGTCGACGTATCGAATGAAATAGAGAAGTTTAGCGTAAAGATGGGCGCTTTTGTGTTGGCTTCAGCTTCTCACTATTTTCCAGAGGACGCAGTTCACGTGGCAATCGTAGATCCAACCGTAGGAACGTCGAGGCGTCCGTTGTTAATACGAACGAGGAAGGGGTTCTTTGTTGGGCCTGATAACGGTGTTCTGGCCTTGGCTGCAGACAGCTGTGGCATAGAACGCACTTATGAAATAACAAACCGCAAGCTCATGTTGCCAAGAATATCAAGTACGTTTCACGGAAGAGACATCTTCGCCTCAGCCGCAGCACATTTGGCAAACGGAGTGGAACCAGCGGAATTTGGACCGGTGATCCGCGAAATAGTAAGGCCAAGCTTCGCTAAGATTGCAGAGAAGAAAGGCGAGCTTGTTGGCGAAGTGTTGCACATAGACGGCTTTGGAAACATAGTAACAAACTTCAGAGAAGATGAGCTTGAATCAATGAACGTAAAGAAAAGGGTTAACATCAAACTCAAACGCACCAAGCTAAAGCTTAAGCTCTGCAAAGCCTATGCCGAAGAGAAGAAACATAGACCTCTCGCCATAATTGGAAGCCACGATTTTTTAGAAATTTCGGTAAACCAAGGCAACGCCGCAAGAACATTCAAAATAGAGAACGGCGACAGAGTTATGCTTTATCGTTCTTAGGATAGTATCAGTGAGCATTGCGCGAATTCTCGTTTTTCAGGCAGGTCTTAATCCAAAAACGATTTAAACGCCGATTAGGTAAACCCAAGGCAAGCTGACCACAGAATGCCAGATAAAAATGATTGGACTCGGGAGGAGCTTGAAGAACAAGTCAGTTCAATGACCGCTGTGACCATCCCAGTTCACATGCGGATAGAAAGAGCACAGCGAATTTTTGATCTTTCAGAAATGAAGACGATTCTTAAAAACGCGAAGCTGATCTCTATTGGAGAATGCTATTGCAGAAAAAACAGGAAGAAATGCGATGGTCCGCTTGACGTTTGCTTCAGCCTAGATAAAGCAGCGAAAATTCGCATAGTTGGTGAAGACACAGACCTAACGTTCAATGCCAAGGGCCGAAAATGGATAAACGGTGACGGATTAAAGAACATGCCAGACGGAGAAGTCTTCACCACGCCCTTGGAAAATTCGGTCAACGGCAAAATAAGATTCACTTTCTCAGGAATCCACATGGGAAGAGAGGTCGAGGATATATCCTTGGCATTCAAAAATGGCAAGATTGCCAAAGCTTCAGCTGCCAAGGGTGAGGACTTGCTTAAGGAAATAGTAAAGATCAAGGGTGCGGATCGAATCGGGGAAGCTGCTATCGGCACGAACTATGGCATAAACCGATTCACCAAGAATATGCTGTTTGACGAGAAAATGGGCGGAACGATACACATGGCCTTAGGTATGGCTTATCGCGAAACGGGAGGCAAAAATCACTCAGCCATACATTGGGACATTCTGAAGGATATGAAAAAGAATGCTGAAATCTATGCGGACAATGAACTGTTCTATAAGAATGGCAAGTTCCTAGAGTAGACCGAATGGACAACGTGTACTTGATTTTTCTTGATGATTTCTTTGCGCCGCGGTCGCTTTGGCTCTCCTAAAGATTTATTAGCGCACTCTTTTTGATGGCTAACAATGGAAAAAGCAAACATCGTGATTATAGGAGCAGGCATAGTAGGCTTGGCCGTCGCCGCAAAGATCTCAGAGAGAAATGAAGGAGTATACGTTTTCGAGAAGAATGCAAAATTTGGACAGGAGACTAGTAGCCACAATAGTGGCGTGATTCACTCAGGTATTCATTACCCGAAAGATTCACTCAAAGCCAAGTTGTGTGTGGAAGGTAATCCTATGATTTACGAGATATGCGAGAAATACAGGATTCCCTGCAAAAGGCTAGGAAAATTGACAGTGGCAATTGAGGAGGAGGAAACAGAAGAGTTGGAGAAGCTGATGCGACAAGGAGAAGCCAATGGCGTGGAAGGACTGAAGTTCTTGGGAAGAGAAGATGTCAAGAGATTGGAGCCGAACGTTGAGGTTGAGAAGGCTCTTCTTACACCTTCAACTGGCATTGTTGAGCCCGATGAGTTGATGGGGTATTTCTACGCAAAAGCCCACAAGAACAATGCAGTCTTGGCTACAGAGACAGAAGTTACAGGCTTGAAGAAAATAGATGATGGATTTGAAGTAAGCGGCGTCAGCGTTGGCGAGAAGTTTGCAGTCACAGCGAAAGCAGTGATTAATTGTGCTGGTTTGCATTCCGACAAGGTGGCTACAATGGTTGATTTGGATGTAGATAGGCTTGGTTATAGGCTGCATTACTGCAAGGGAGACTATTTCAGATTAAGCGGAAAGCCTCCCGTAAAGATGCTGGTTTATCCTGTTCCAAAAGGGCCTGGATTGGGAATCCATCTGACCCCAGATTTGGACGGTATGATAAGGCTAGGGCCAAATGCCTACTATGTGGACAACATTGACTATGAAGTTGGGTCAAATGAAAAAGAGTTTCGCGAGGATGTGAGGAGATTTTTGCCGATCATTGACAAGTACCAGGTACAGGTTGATTCGGCTGGCGTGAGGCCAAAGCTCCAAGGCCCAAATGACAGTTTCAAGGATTTTGTCATAAGACATGAAGCCGGCAGGGAGTTGTTTGGATTGATAAATCTGATAGGTATGGAGTCTCCTGGCTTGACAGCGGCTCCAGCCATAGGCGAATTCGTCTCAGAGATATTCGAAAACGAGATCAAGAAATAAATCGTTTGAACTCGACTCGATTCAGGTTCGATTTTGTCGTGTGCTTATGACTTCTAAGGCACTATCACATCTTATCGCTCTTGGTTAAGTCTCTGAGTCTATTGATTCCATCTATCTCTTTTATGAAAGCCGCTACACTTCTCGGTATTAGCTTCTGCCAGCTATCATCCTGGAGCATTTTCTCTCTGACTTCAGTTGAGGAGTAGATTTTGCGTTCGTGGAAGCGGATGGCTTTGACCTTGTATCCGGCTTCTATGAAGAGGCGTCGCGTAAGAGGCTCATTGGAGTAGACCACGTCAAAATGCGGGGTATAGCCTTCCAAAGCAGAAACCCACATCATATGCAAGTGCACATCAGGCACAGGCACAATCCATACGCGTTTACCGTCAATTCCTGCTTCATCAATAGCCAATCGAACCATAGTCAGTCTTTCACCCGCCGTGAAAGGATTGTTGAGGTTATGACTGTATTGAGCGCTTCCGATGACTATGACGAGTTCCTCAACCTCTTTCAAGACATTCTTTATCGCGACAAGATGACCATGATGGAAGGGCTGGAATCTGCCAACGAAAAGCCCACGCTCAACCAAGAGGCATCACAGACTTGAGGTGTAACCACCACACATTTATCATTTACTATAATCAATATCTAAAAAGACCCAAAATTCACTATCACAACAAAACCGAAAGCCCAAACAATACAATAGCGCGCGCGCTAAGACTCTTTTAAGGCTGGGTATGGAATGGCTGGGAACAAATCTTGCGGACAAATACCTAACTTATAAGAAAAATGATGCAGAAGCAAGGAGGCATTATTTTGAAAGTGTGTCAACTCATAATCGAAGGATGATTTATCTTCTTATTGCATTTCTCACAGGCATTGTTGCATTCATGAGTGTTCTGACTATATGTGAAAAAGTCTCTGGCAATGCATTACTTTTCTTGGTAGGAACGATAACGGGTTACATCATAATATCCGTTCAAAGGTTAGTCTTTCCAAGCGAAGAACCACCGAGTGAAAAAACAAGAACCTAGTCTTCGCTCACGCTGTCGCCTTCTTCCTTTCAACCATTTTAGCATAGCAATCTGGACACATGCCGTCTATTTTTTCCTCTCTGTCTCTAAGTTTTTTGCCACATCAACAACAAGTCATAGTCATTGAAAGTAACGCTCTCCATCGCCATACATGCGTTTGATTCGACGACACCATGCTAGGAATCGCTTAAACTCAGTCTTGTTCATTTACTTTTCCTTCTTTCTTGGATTTCTACGTTTGAATTTACGTTTTTTTCGGTTACTAGGATGATACATTGACATCTTAATTCACGCTTCTTTTGATTCTCTCGAAAAGTCTTTTCTGGTTTGCTATAGTTGCTTGCTTTTCGGAAATTTTAGGTTTCGACTGTTCTGGCTCAATGGATTTAACTAATTCAACGTCGATTTTTTCACCTTGCAACGCCTTGATAGTCAGAAGCAATTTTTTAAACCGTTCATTCTTGTTGTATGAAGTTTTCTGAGTGCCTTCATATAAAAACACTTCTGGTCTATTGATACACAACCAGAGTAAAGCGTCAAGTTCTACGTCGATTCGCTTTTGAATTCTACTCATGTAAACAAACCGTTGAACGTTCCATCTGTCCGTTCTCATTCCTTGTGGTTTTGTCTTAAGTCCAGTTTCAAGAAATCTCTGCATTGATTTGCTTATCATGGGTTCACGCTTCTAATGGTGGATATTGGGTTTGACGAAAGCCATGGGAGCAGTGGAATAACCACAAACCACCTTCGAAACCTAGTAACCGTATTCCCTTATTATGCCTTGCAACCGCTTGACTAGTGCATTGAAAGAACCACCACTATTCATACGCCCATAGTGATCCACCAACTCTTTCAATTCCTTCATTATCTCTTTGAAGGCTTTTTCGTATTCTTCCTTTGTTTCTGGTCTGTTTAACTCGCCCATGACTTCATCTGTGTTCTTTGTCCTGCCGATGAAACATCTCTTGTTCTTACTGTGAACATAAGTTAGGTATTGATATTTTGGATTTGATTTTGAGGGCTTGTAGGTGATCGATTGAGTCCCTTCTTTACCACACTTTGGGCATATTGATTTGGTCCGCATCATGGTTTCGAACTATAGTTCGAAACTCTATTAAACCTTTTTCGATAGTATGATAACAATAATAACTTTAATACAATGATTTGACTAGTAATTTATTGGAAAAGGTAACGCTCAGGAAGAACGAATCAGGTGAGGCTTGAACACAAAGCTGGAATCGACATAGTCTACGAACTTGCGTTAAGGCTCTACCCTTCAAGCCTTGAGTCATTCCGTGAAGCTATCTCAAATTCGCTGGATGAGGGCAGCAAAAAGGTGGAGATACAAGCCTCATGGAAAGAGGTATGCGTAGAAGATTGGGGTGAGGGCATCCAAGACCTAGAGAAGTTCAGAACGTTTGGGGACTATACCAAATCAAAGCGAGGAGGCGAAACCATAGGAATGAAAGGGCTAGGAAAACTATCACTTCTACGCATGGGTAAGAATGTCAAATTCAGAACAAATAATGGTAAATATGGTATTGAAATTAACATGACACCTGAATATCTTGACGCTAACGTGGGTGCCAAGGAGGAATACTTACAACATCAAGGAACACGAGTCGATATTCTCAATCCTGCGGAAGTCCCATCAAATGATGAAATAGTAGATTATCTAAAACAGGCCTTTGGGCTTCGTATTGCAAGTGGCGTAGAAATTATTCTTAACGGAATACCGCTTACATCAAAAGTGGACAAGAATGAGAGATTCTTGTTTAGGCTCAAAGGAGGAATTGATGTCGCAGGAAATGTTAAACAGGAGAAGAAAGGTCATGGCTCTCTGGATGTTTATGTTAGCACGTCTTTGTTAGTTCGGTCTTGGTAGACCCTGAGAGGAACTTTGGAGGCTGGGTTAACTGCAACGAGCTCATTCCTACTACCTCAAGAAACGAGCTAGTTAAAGATAAGACATACGACGATTTTTTCGGCCATTTGAAAGAATATGTAACTCGATTCCCGAAAAGAGAAGAAGACATCGGCAAAGATGAAATACGTATGGGAAACGAACTTTCCAAGCTAATGAAAAACTACCTCAAAGATATGAAACTCTTCCCAGAAGGAAAAATCCCGCTCGGAAAAGGAACAGAAAGTACACTCACTGCATTGGGAACCAAAAAACGCCAGCAAAAGGAAACACAAAAGAAAGAAAAGGAAGAAAAAGTTCCAGATTATGTGAAGTTACATACTTCAACCAAAACAAGCAAACCTATCAGAACAACAACAAGGACAGACTATGGCCTTATGTGGATTGATCAAGATTATGGAAGCGAAAGAGAACCTCTATTTTATGTCGAACCCAACATAATCGTACGAAACAGAACGAACGCCCTTTACACGTTTGCCTTGAAGAATAAGCCATCTCTTGGCCCCAAGTGGCTAAGACTACTGCCATATCTCTCAAGAGTAGCAGTAAGCATCAATCCAGATTCCAAGAAATGGAGTCGTGAACAAACAAATCTTGAAGTGGACAAAGCTACTTGTTACTTCCTCAAACAGCAAGGAGAACTTTAGAGATAAACTTCATCACAAATCCCTTAACAGTATCCTTGCAACGTTTTTGCCGAGGATCTTTGGTGTTTTGGCACAAGCGCTGATTCATCATGAAGGCGTTATTGATGCGCCTTCTGGTCCAAGCTCGTTCGACTAGTTGTTTCTCTTTGGGTCGATGATGAGAAAGAGTTTGGCTGAAAAAGTGATGAGTAAACCCAGCGCTGAGCACCCTGCATGTAGGCTAGACTACGTCTTGAAAACGCAAAATGGCGAGAGGATTTGGGTTCTTGAAAAAATGAAAGTGAAAAGAAGAGTCTTGGCTACTTCTTTTCTAATTGCTTTCTTAACTCTTCGTATGTTGTTTTGATGTCTTCGACCGACGCTTCGTCTTCCAGCGTTGAAACATCGCCTAAGGCCGCACCGACAAGCACTGCTTTCAAGAGTCTACGCATGATCTTGCCACTGCGTGTCTTCGGAAGCTTGTTGACAATAACGATTGCATCAGGAGTAGCTATCGGGCCAATCGTGTTTCTGATGTGCTTTATCAAGTCTGCGCGTAGTTCTTCTGACGGCGAGAACCCGCTTCTCAATGTCACGAAGGCTACTGGCACTTCACCCTTAACAGGGTCTTCCTTGCCCATGACTGCGGCTTCTGAGACCGATGGGTGTGCGACAAGTGCGCTTTCAAGCTCAACTGTGCCAATTCTGTGACCGGCCACTTTCAAAACCTCGTCAGCCCTTCCGAGGAGCCAGAAGTATCCGTCTGGATCCCTAACTGCATAGTCCCCAGTATAGTAGATGTTTGGCCATCTTCCAAAGTACGTTTGCTTGTATCGGTCTGGGTCTTTCCATAGAGTTTCAAGCATGCCTGGCCAAGGCGTCTTGATCACCAGAAAGCCTTTAGTAGCCGTTGGAGTTGGCTGTCCTTTCTCGTCGTAGACTTCTGCGTAGATGCTTGGCAACGGATTAGTAGCTGAGCCTGGCTTGAGCGGCACAAGCTCCAAACCTGCCAGCGGTGCTATCATGAATCCTCCTGTTTCTGTCTGCCACCAAGTGTCTATGATTGCCAGTTTCTCCTTGCCAATGACGCGATAGTACCATTTCCATGCTTCAGGGTTTATTGGTTCACCTACTGTACCTAGGAGTCTGAGTGTGCTTACGTCGTGTTTGTTGATCCATTCTTCGCCGAATTTCATGAACATTCTGATCGCTGTCGGTGTAGTGTACAGGATTGTTACGCCGTGTCTTTCGATCATTTCCCACCAGCGGTCGTTTGCAGGATAGTCCGGTGTGCCTTCAAAGATGAATGATGTTATTCCCAAGGCTAATGGCGCATACACGTTGTACGTGTGCCCGGTGATCCAGCCAACGTCTGCAGTACACCACCAGATGTCCTTGTCGTTCGGGTCGAAACCCCATTTGAGGGTCCAGTATCCCCATACTAAGTAGCCGCCTATGCCGTGTTGGACTCCTTTCGGTTTGCCTGTAGTTCCCGATGTGTAGAGTATGAAGAGAGGTTCGGTTGCCTCCATTGGCTCGGGCGGAACGTAAGCATTGGCTTCAACTTTCGATATTGTATCGTGATAGTAGAAGTCGCGTCCTTCCTTCATGGGTACAGTTTGGCCAGTTCTCTTGACAACAACCACCTTTTCGACAGTAGGACAGTTTGCTAGCGCGCGATCTGTCGTGTCTTTCAACGTGACTGTCTTACCGCGTCTGTAGGCTCCATCGGCTGTCACGACGATTTTGGCTTCGCAATCGTTGGTTCTGTCTGCTAGAGCTTCAGCGCTAAAGCCTGAGAAGACCACTGTGTGGACTGCGCCGAGTCTTACGGCTGCAAGCAACGTTATTGGCAGTTCAGGAATCATTGGCAGATACACTACTATTCTGTCGCCTTTCTTCAAGCCCATGTTTTGGAAAACTTTTGCAAGCTTGTTCACTTCTCTGTAAAGTTGATAGTAGGTGTAGGTTCTGACCTCGCCGTTTTCGCCTTCCCAAATGTACGCAAGTTGATTCTTTCTAGTCGTGTTTAAGTGTCTGTCCAGTGCGTTGTAGGTTATGTTTAGGATACCGCCTTTGAACCACTTGTAGAAGGGTGGGTTTGAATCATCGAGCACTGTGTCCCATGTTCGGAACCAGTCAATGGCCTTTGCCTTCTCGGCCCAATACTCATGCGGATTCTTTATTGACTTTTCCCATTCTTCCTTTAGCTTTTTTCCAGGATAAACTCTGTCATTGAATGGTAAGCTAGTTTCTGACATCCTTCAACCTTCTTTCTAAAGTTTGTGGAAAGACCTTCTTTCGAAAATATAAACGTTTTTAGCGAAAAATAAAGAGAGTGAAGGCCGTTACTGGCTTACTGGATAGATGGGCAGCACAGTTTTTCCGTGGGCTTCGTTCAACACTTCTGCTAAAGCGAGATAGACCGCGCTGAATCCGCAGATGATGCCTTCAATTCCAATTATGCGTGTGAACAGCTCCAAGTCTGTGGTCGTCGTCGATGTATATGCAAGAACCCCGAATCTTGCTGTGAGCAAGAAGAACAGTATTGCTAAGCTCATGAATACAAATTGCAGTGCGCGATTGGTTTTCAGCGTGCCGAAGAACATGACTAATGTGAAGAGTCCCCACATGAAGAAATACGCCATTAGCGCTTCGTTTGAAGGCAGAGAATACCCATAGAAGAGCGTGCTTCGCGGCAGCATGTTCAAGAATGCGTAAGACCACCAGAACAAACCATAGGATGTGAAGGCCACTGTTCCGAAGGTGTTGCCCTTCTTGTATTGCATTATGCCAGCGATGACTTGAGCCAAACCACCGTAGGCCAGGCCCATTCCAAGAATCACACCATCAACTGATCCTAACCGAGCATTGTGTACGAAGTTCAGCAGAACGGTTGTCATTCCGAAGCCAAGCAATCCGAGTGGTGCTGGATTTGCCGTTTTCTCGCTCATTTCTCTTCAATCCTTTCAATCTTGTTGTTTGAGGCTCTTTTCACCTTGTTTTGAATTTAAATTTTTCTAGAGCTCTTCTTTTCTTCTTCTGCTTGCGACGTACTTGCCAATTTCTAGTGCGGCGAAGGTTATTGCCGTGAACAGTATTGCGAATGCCCAGTCAATAGGTTCTGGTGAGGTTACGCCGAAAGCCGTCTGAATCCCCGGCGTGTAGAGTACGAGTAGTTGAAGACCGAATGATGAAAGCACTGCATACCACAGGAATTTGTTTTTGAAGACGCCCACTTTGAAGACAGAGAATTTCAATGATCGGGCTGAAATGGCGTTGGCAAGCTCCATCAAAATCATAGCCGTGAGTAGTTGCGTTCGCGCTTCAGTCAATTGGAAAGCGTTTTCCCATGGTCTATACATGAAATAGCCATACAGCAACATTATGCTCATAATAATCGGGGTCAATATTAGATAGAGTTTGACATCTGTTGTCCATACGCTTTCATTCGGATCTCTTGGCTTCTTTTCCATTAAGTCTGGATCCCCTGGGTCTATTCCTAAAGCTATTGCTGGCAAACCATCTGTCGTCAAGTTCACCCATAACAGCTGGATTGCTGTCAAAGCTACTACTGAACCAGCTTCAGCCTCGTTTGCACCTGCTAAGTACGGTACGGCAATCATTGCCACAAACATAACTATGATTTCCATAATATTGCACCGTAGCAGGTATGTCAAGTATTTCTTGATGTTTCCGTAGATTTCTCGTCCTTCTTTGACGGCCTTGACGATTGATGCGAAGTTGTCGTCTACCAGGACCATGTCTGATGCTTCTTTGGTCACTTCTGTGCCTGTGATTCCCATTGAAACACCTATGTCAGCCATCTTGAGTGCTGGTGCATCGTTTACTCCGTCTCCAGTCATTGCAACCACTTGCCCCTTAGCCTTCCAAGCCTTAACAATCCTCATCTTGTGTTCTGGTGAGACTCGCGCATAAATCACGACGTTTTCAACCATTTCTGTCAGTTTCTCATCGCTTATCTGATCCAGTTCCACTCCTGTAAGCACCTTGCCCTCTGTTTCGTTTTCGCCTAGCAAGTTGAGCTCCTTAGCTACTGCAGTTGCCGTGAGCTTGTGGTCTCCAGTCACCATCACAACTTTGATTCCAGCTTTTTTGCAGAGGTAGATTGCATCTTTGACTTCTTCACGTGGCGGATCAATCATTCCCATTATGCCAACGAAAATCATGTCTTTCTCAATCTTCTCGTCAAACGTTGACACGGCTTCCGGCAGCTCTCTGAATGCGAAGCCCAAGTTTCTCAATGCTTGCATTGCCATTGCTTCGGTGACTTTCAGCATCTCAGTCCTGTCTTCTTCCGTGATCTTTCGGACCTTGCCGCCAGCGTAGATCTTTGTGCATTTGTCAAGAACGATTTCAGGTGCGCCTTTCATGAAGGCTATCTTCTTCTTGCCTGAGGCAAGATGTGCAGTGGTCATGCATTTTCTTTCTGATGAGAACGGGATTTCGCCTATGCGTGGTGCATCCTTTTCCAGTTCCTCTTTCCATAGTCCTGCTTTGGCTGCTGCGACAACCAGTGCCCCTTCTGTAGGATCGCCTTTGATTATCCATCTTTCCGTTTCAGTTTCTTTTTCCAGCCTTGAATCATTACACAATGTTGCGATTTTCAAGAGTGTCTGGAGATCTTCATCTTTCGAGTCAAGCTTTTTGTCTTCCAGCAGGAATTCCCCCTCGGGTTCGTAGCCTACTCCCGAAACCTTGATTGTTTGGTCGTTGACGTAGATTCTTTGAACGGTCATTTCGCCTTTGGTCATCGTTCCTGTTTTGTCGGAGCATATGACGCTCGTGCATCCCAACGTTTCAACAGCTGGAAGTCTTCTGACTATTGTGTTCACTTTGGCCATTCGGTACATGCCGACCGCCAATGCGCCTGTTACTATTGCTGGGAGAGCTTCTGGGACTGCCGCCACAGCCAAGCTTATTCCCCAGAGTATCATGTCCAGAACGTTTCGTCCTTCGATAATGCCGATGAACGCTACAGCTAAGCATAAAGCTATAGATAGGATTCCAATCAATTTTCCGACAGAGGTCATTCTCTTTTCAAGCGGAGTCGCTTCCTCTTCCGTGACTTGAACCATCTTTGCTATTTTGCCAAACTCGGTGTTCATTCCAGTTGAGGTGGCGATTGCCTTTCCACGCCCGTAGACAACCACTGTTCCGGTGAAAACCATGTCTCGCCTATCATTAACTGGAGCGCTCTCCAGTATTGCTGCAACGTCTTTGCTCACTGGCGAGGATTCACCCGTTAATGAAGCCTCATCCACCTTCAGGTTGAAAGCCTCTATGAGTCTGGCATCTGCAGGAACTTTATCACCCGTGTACAGAAGAATGATGTCACCCGGAACAATCTCGCTTGTTTGAATCTTGACTTCCTTTCCGTCCCGCAAGACAACTGCAGTGGGTGCTGTCATCTTTTTCAAAGCTTCGAGAGCCTTTTCCGATCGATATTCTTCTACGAACCCCAAGACTGCACATGCTACTACTATTGCGACAATAACGATTGCGTCTGTATACTCTTGCAGAAATAGCGAAAGGCCAGTTGCGACCAGCAATATTATGATGAGTAAGTCTTCGAACTGCTCAAGAAACATTTTGATCGGTGAAGTTCCTTTCTCCTTTTGCAGTTCGTTAGTCCCGTATTGTTGAAGGCGTTTCTGCACCTCTTCTTGGCTCAAACCAGTTTCTTTGGAATCCAATTGCTTCATTGTTTCTTCAATTTCCATTGCATGCCAAGATTTCGACATTTTCTCCCTCTCTCTTTAGTCAATTGAGAGCTAGCGTGTAAACATAATAGAGTTATATCCTTTTCCCAGAGAGAGTGAGGTGTGACAAATAACTTTATAAGAGATTTCGATTCAAACTACAGCTTCTTTAAAAAATGAGTGGAGAAAGAAGGAGATATAATGATTGAAAGTGGAATATGGGTTTTAGCACCGTTATCTGCTTTGGTCTCAGTTCTAGTGGGACTATACTTCTATAATTACGTAAACAAACAAGACAGCGGAACCGAAAGAATGAAGGAGATTTCCAATGCAATCAAAGAAGGAGCTGCAGCCTTCATAAGAAGAGAGTACACGACACTCGCAATATTCGTCACTATCGTGGCAATACTAATCGGCATATTCTTGCCACAACCGCTATGGGATGGGAACCACAACCTCCTGCTGAACCTTCAGTTGCCAATAGTTTACATGTTTGGTTCATTCTGCTCGGCATTGGCTGGCTACTTGGGCTTAAGCATTGCAACAAAAGCGAATGCCAAAGTAGCTAATGCTGCAAAGAGCGGATTAAACAAGGCCTTCCCAATCGGCTTCCGTGGCGGCGCTGTAATGGGGTTGTCAGTGGTCGGCATCGGACTGCTCGGAGTCAGCATAGTCTACTGGCTCACAGGGATGGACGGAACTCTTCCAGCAGTACTAGCTTACAGCTTTGGAGCCAGCTCGCTTTCGCTTTTCGCTAAAGCTGGCGGAGGCATCTTCACGAAGACTGCTGATATCAGTGCAGACTTAGTCGGTAAGGTGGAGCTTGGAATTCCTGAGGATGACCCAAGGAATCCAGCGGTCATAGCTGATAATGTCGGAGACATCGTTGGTGATGTTGCGGGCATGGGGGCGGACCTGTTCGACTCCTATGTGGCAAGTGTAGTGGTAGTGATGATTTTGGGCTTCGGGCTCGGTCTCAACACCACTGCGTATGTGCAGATACCACTTGTGTTCGCTGGGCTAGGCATTCTAGCTGCTGTAATAGGCGCCTTGACGGTTCGAGTCGGGCCAAAAGGCAATCCAGGAGCCGCATTGAACAGTGGCACATACGTAACATGCATAATCTTTGGGATTTTGACCGCCTTAGTAACGTGGTATCTCGGATATGAATGGGCGCTGTGGGGAGCAACGATTGTGGGTCTTGCAGCTGGCATAACAATTGGGGTGACAAGCGATTATTTTACTTCGGAAGACAAAGCGCCGGTCTTGAAGACTGCAGAAGCATCTAAGACTGGACCTGCGTTGAACATTTTGACCGGGTTCTCTTATGGTCTGCGTAGTATCATCTTTCCCTTAATTGGAATAGCCGTAGCCGCAGCCGTTTCATACAAGATATGTGAACCCTTAGGCACAGAATACGCTGTCTATGGAATAGCCCTTGCATCTCTCGGCATGCTTTCAATCGTCGGTTTGACAGTCTCAAACGATGCCTATGGCCCAATCGTGGACAACTCCAAGGGAATTGCTGAACAGTCCGGGCTCAGCGAAGAGGTAATTGCCATAACAGATGAGCTTGATTCTGCTGGAAACACAGCGAAAGCCATAACCAAAGGGTTCGCAATAGGCGCTGCAGGACTAACTGTGATTGCATTACTGGCTGCGTTTCAGGAAATAGCCGCAAGGGCTGGCCATCCGGTTGTCTTTGATATCATGGATCCAATTGTTCTGCTCGGCGCACTCATAGGCGTTGCGATTCCCGCAGTTTTTTCAGCAATGGTAATGCTCGGCGTCGGCAGAAACGCTGAAAGAATGATCACTGAAATCAGAAGGCAATTCAGAGAAATTCCAGGACTCAAAGAAGGAAAACCAGGCGTCAAACCCGACTACGCAAAATGCGTTGACATCGCAACAGTTGGAGCTTTACGTGAACTCATGCCAGCAAGCATCATGGCAATCGTCGCAACTTTGGTCATTGGCTTCGTCGGTGGAATAAAGGCGCTTGGAGGCTTCCTTGCGGGCTCTATATTCTCTAGCTTGCTGTTGGCTCTGTTGATGTCTAATGCTGGTGGTCTATGGGACAATGCTAAGAAGCTAATCGAATCAGGCGCACATGGTGGAAAAGGTTCAGACGCGCATAAGGCTGCTGTGGTTGGCGATACTGTTGGCGATCCGTTCAAGGATACTGCTGGGCCTTCGCTTAATACCATGATTACCGTGATGTCTCTGATTGCTTCGCTGTTGGCTGTACTAATCGTGAACTATAACCTGCTGAAGCTCTTGGGAATCGAGTAGGACTCAAAGGCCTGCAATTCCCAATTTCTTTCTATTGAAACAGCAACAATTCTTAAATGCTATAATGATCAAGAAGCGAAAAGGTACAGCTTTGCCCAAACAAAAGTTTAGAAAAGTTTTCATCTTTCTAGATACCGAGAAGCATGCAAGTCCCTTCGACATGCTAGCAACGATAGACGTCTTTCCAGACGTTCAAATATTAAAATACGAAGATGTATCAGCCGCGGATGCCGAGAAAATCGTTTACGATCTCATGTTTCCAAGAGGACCAGAAGGGGCAAAACACACAAAAATCTTCATTAACGGACGTGAACTTGAGAGCGTAAATGGTGTATTGGAGAAAGCCAAAAAATGCATGTTCCCACCTTTTGAGCTTTCAATAATAGTCGATCCGAGAGGGGCATATACAACAGCTGCGGCTGCGGTTGCCAAATCGCTTGAGCTTTCACTCGCAAAGGGATTGGGAAGCTTGGAAGACAAGAAGGTTACGGTTTTGGCTGGTACTGGACCAGTGGGACAAATATCAGCGAGACTCTTTGCATCCGAAAAGGCTGTTGTGAACGTTACTTCTCGCGAACTTCAACGAGCTTCCGCAGTAGCTGCAAAGATAAATGAAGATGTTAAGGATGAAAGAGCTCATGGTATTAAAGCCCAGACACCTCAGGAGATTGGTGAAGCAATAAAGAGTGCAGAAATAGTTCTTTCAGCCGGAGCCGCGGGGACCCGGCTTCTTCCTTTGAGCATTCTCAGGGAATACGGTGGAAAGTGCAGGATAGTTGCTGACACTAACGCCATTCCGCCCCTAGGAGTTGAAGGCTTAAAGCCGGAGGCTGAAGGCGAAGAAATACTTTCTAGTATTCTTGGCGTAGGAGCCTTGGCCATAGGTAAGCTCAAAATCAAGGTGGAAACTGAGCTGATCAGAACAGCAGCTGAAGAGTCGAAGGGGATTTTCGACTACAAAACAGCGTATGAGATTGCCAAAAAGGTGACTGTCGAGAAATTCAAACAGAAAAGAATGCCCAAAGCCACGTCGGAGAAATACTGGCTACCTTAGCTGTCTCATGCTGTTGACAATTTTCTGTGTGACTTCTTGTGCTTTTATTGCGTCCTCTACGCCTACTTGCGGTTGTTTCGCGTTAAGGAGGCAATCTATGAAGTGCTCATCCATCTGGCGGTGACCCCAGACTTTCGTGCCTTTCACTTCTAGGTTGATTTCTTGCGGTTGCTGTTCAGGTCCGAAGAGGACGATTTTGTTGTTCCAGATGGCGTGCAGAACGTTCGTGTTGTCTCCGTAGACCTCTAGTCTGCTTGTGCTTGCTGACGGGGTGACTGAAGCGCTGTAGTGCAGCGAACCTACGATTCCGTTTGAGAGTTTTATCACGCCCATTGTATTGTAGCCTATTATACCCTTGTGCTTCTCAAACTTGGGGTAATTGGCCATCCATTCCACATCTGCTACTTCGCTTCCAAAGAGCCATCGAAACATGTCGATGGACCACACGGAAAGCGTGAAGTCAGGATAGCCTCCACTTTTCCTGACATCCCACGCCCACGATCCTCCCGGCCACTGCTCCGCCATTGCCACAGCAGGTACGAATTCCCTGAAGTGGAAGGCTATTGGCTTCCCGATTGCTCCAGATTCCATCATCTCCTGAGTCTTGAGGTATATTGGTGCGAATCGGAAGTTCAGAATAGGCATCAACAATACTCCTGCTTCCTTAGCGGCCTTCTGGAGCTGTCTTATCTCTTCTATCGTGGGAGCCATGGGCATCTCGCACAACACGTGCTTTCCCTTCCTGATGGCTTTCAATGCGAAGTCAAAATGGAAAGGAGTGGGAACCGAGACGACGACAGCTTGCACTTTTGGATCTTCTAGGACCTTGCCGTAATCCAAGGAGTACTTCACGTTAAATTGCTCGGCGAGGGGCTTCACCCGTCTCTCGGTGGCAGCGCATAGAACTACAAGTTCGGAGCCTTCAATCTTCTTGAAACTGGGCACGTGCGCTGCCCCTCCGACAAACCCAACCCCAACGATAGCAACTCCGATTTTGTTTGGCATGAAGCTCATCCATAATCCGTCGTTTCAAACTCGATGTCACAGAATAGAATATAATGTTTGTGTTTTCAACGAGTTGCACGCTTGGCATAGTGTTTTTGTCTACTCGATTCAACAGGATCTAGGCGAGCCTGTCCGAGCAATCCTGCAAATGCAAGTCTACAAAAACTAGAAACGCGTTTTTTGGAAAACTTAAAAGAACACTTAACAACGTTATAGTCTCCAAGCATTTAGGTAGGAACGACAGTTTGACCAATAAGGCACTACGTATCAAGCTTGATGAATTGGAAAGTGATACGATAGTCATCAAGAATCTTGAGCTTTTGATCGGCAGAATTGCCAGCATTAAGCATGGACGCGTTGCTGAGACGGCACTGGGTGCGACTCGACCAAAGCCTGCGCCGCCTTTGAAGGCTAAATCTGCCAAGATAATCCGAGCAGAGTTTGTTCCGCCAGTTGGAACTTATCCAGGTAAGGTTGCGGAGGTGAAGCTTGGAGCTACGAAGGGTGAGGGTGGGACTCGAGGAAAGTCTCTAATGATTGGAGGCGAAACGGTTCCTGCCTTTTACAGTTTTGAGGGGCGTATGCCGCATCCGCCTGTCATTGCGGTGGACATTTTTGACATGAAGGTTCCTTTGCCGAAGGCTGTGAAGATACATGTGAAGGAAGTCATGGAAGATCCTGCAGCTTGGGCCAAGCTTGCGGTTGAAAAGTTTGAGGCTGACCTCTTGACCGTGCACTTGATAAGCGCTGATCCTTTGCTGAAGGATGCTTCGCCGAAAGAAGCTGTGAAAACTATGGAGCAAGTTGCTCAGGCGGTTGATGTGCCTCTTGTTATTGGAGGATGTGGCGATCCAGTCAAGGATGCGAATGTTTTTGAGGCGGTTGCTGAAGCCTTTGCTGGAGAAAGGTTTCTGATAAGCTCGATAACAAGGGACATGGACGTTGAGAGATGCGCTAGATTCGTCAAGAAATATGGGCATGTCGCGTTGTCGTTCACTCCGATGGACTTGAATTTGGCCAGAGAGCTTAATCGTAGACTTTATGACTTCTTGGGGAAAGAGGACATTGTTATGGACTTGACGACAGCTGCCTTGGGTTATGGTCTGGACTATGCTTTCACGAACATGGAGAGAGCTCGGCTTTCTGCTCTGATGGGTGACATGGAATTAGCGCATCCCATGTCTTCTGGAACGACGAATGCTTGGGCGGCGCGGGAGGCGTGGTTGGAGATGGCTCATGAATGGGAACCCCGCGAGTTGAGGGGGCCTCTTTGGGAGTTGACCACGGCTTTGACGCTTCTTCTTGTTGGCGTGGACTTGTTTATGATGATGCATCCAGCAGCTGTGAAAACGCTTAAAGACATAACCAGCCAGCTGTTGGGCAGAAGTTCAGGCAGTTCTGACAAGCTTGCAGAATGGGTTTCAGCAAAGGTCTAGCGTTGGAGTGTTGGGCCCTATGACTAAAAGAGAAGCTAAGAGGAAAATCAGCATTAAGGAGCTGAGTCCAATTGACGTTTACAGGCTTCTTCCGAAGACGAACTGCAGGGAATGTGGCGAAAGGAATTGTCTGGCTTTCGCAACAAAGTTTGTGAACCGTGACGTTTCCCTTGAGAAGTGTTCTCCGCTCTTGGAAAAGAGAAATGAGAAAGCCTACGACCGATTGAAGGAAATGCTAAAGCCAGCCATAAAAGAGGTTGTTGTGGGCGTTGGAGAACGAGCCGTCAAAATCGGCGGAAAACTGGTCATGTATCGACATGAATTCACATATTCCAATCCAACGGGAATAGCGATAGACGTAACCGATGAAATGCCTGACGAAGAAATATTAGATAGAATAAAGAGAACTGAAAGGTTCAGTTTTGAACATATCGGGCAAGCACTAAAGCTTGACATGATTGCTATCCGATCAACTTCAAACAACCCTGACAAATTCAAAACAACGGTGAAAAAAGTAGCTGAAGCCACGTTTTTGCCCTTGATTCTGTGTTCGTTTGATCCAAGCGTTGTAAAAGCAGGACTGACGGCTGTTCCAAAATATAGACCGCTCATCTATGCGGCAACAAAGGACAATTGGAAGGAGATGGCTGAACTTGCTCTGACGTATGGTTGTCCGCTGGCAGTTTTTGCTCCAAACGATTTGAAGCTGCTTAAGTCTTTGGCAAAGACATTGCTTAAATTTGGAGTTGAGGATTTAGTGTTGGATCCGGGCACGTTCGCGGGTGATGGTTTGGCGGACACTTTGGACAATTTTACTATGGTTCGTAGGGCTGCTTGCAAACGGGGCGATGAGCTTTTTGGCTTTCCGTTGATTGGAGTGCCGATGGTTGCTTGGCTGGAGAAGGGTGAGGCGCCAGATGAGATTGCCAAGTGGAGAGAAGCCTATCTGGCGAGCATGTTGATTGTTCGTTTTGCCGACGTTCTCATAATGCACAGTGTTGATGGTTGGTCTCTTTTGCCGAATGCTCTTCTGCGGCAGAGCATCTATACTGATCCTAGGAAGCCTGTGGCCGTTGAAGCTGGCCTGAAAGTGTTTGGCAGTCCTGATGCGGGTTCTCCTGTGATGTTTACGACTAACTTTGCTCTCACGTATTACACGGTAGCTTCAGACATTGAGAAGGCTAAAGTAAACGCCTACCTTGTGGTTGTCGATACTGAGGGAATTGCCGTGGACAGTGCTGTCGCAGGAAGAAAACTGACCGCAGAAAAGGTTGCTGACGCCCTGAAGGCTTCTGGCGTTGAGAACAAGGTCAAACATAGAAAGCTCATGATTCCAGGAAAAGCGGCGCGCTTAAGCGGCGAGATTGAAAAGCAAAGTGGCTGGCAAGTGCTCGTTGGGCCTCGGGACTCGTCTGACATTCCAAAATTCCTGGTAGAAAATTGGCAGAACGCCACATGATCAAAGAACAAGAGAATCAAACTATATGCGAGGGAAAAGCTTCCACAGCAGGTTCAAGGTATGTATAGGGGGTCAAAACAGACTCCGAGCGCAACAGAACAGTCCTTTCAATCCTTGAAATCGCGTCAACCCCATCTTAATCTGTATAGAGGGACTTTGTGGCGCAGTTCAAACGAGAGTTTTGATGGGTTTGTGTTTTGAGGATAGTGATGACTTTTTCATTTTTTCTTTTCTCGGTACTCTTTGAGGTAGTCTTCAGTTTTAGGAAATGCTTCTTGGATTTTCCCACGCCTTTTCTTGACATTGATGCCATGCTGAAGCGTCGTAAATTCCTTAGGTTTGCTGAAGCTTTCCACTTCGCCCGTTGGTCTTTTCCTTGAAATCCTTATGCAATCATCAACTATGCAGCTTACGACACACGCACCGCAGTAAATGCAAAGCTCGTCTATGATCCCAACTTCTCCAGCCCTCCAATACAAGGCGTTTGTCGGACAAGCCTTTATGCAAAGTTTGCAGTCCACGCCCCTACATGTTCTTTTGTCAATTGCTATGTTGCCTTCCGCAAAGAATTCTTTGACGCCCAGCTGTTCCAAAAGTCCTCTGCTCTTCTTCTTTCGTCTTCCTGCCCTTTCTGACAAAACTCGAAAGAGATCAGCACTTGAGGGCTTGCTGGGCTTGCCTTTCTTGGGCATGTAATTCATCTTTTGAAACGACTGCGCCATTGTGAAGCGTATAGCGTTCATGGATTATAATTACTTATCCAAGTTTCGCATCCATGCAGATTCTCACTTGTGTTTGCGAGCTTGCTTTTTCAGCATCTGCTTGGGAGCTTGCTCATTTCGTCGAGCAGTATCTGGCAGATGGGGGGGGCGGTTGGGATTGTGAAACCGCAACCTGCCCTGCATCGTGTCGTGCCAGCTCAAAATGCAGTTAAGTCCGAGTGGATTCTTCCCTATTATGATGTGCGGGCAATCCCCTGAAGACTTTACAGCTTGGGAACACGAACGTCTACACAACCGAGGTTTGAGCGAATAGCGTAAGTTATCATTTCGGTCTCTACCCTCATCAGTTGCTTTAAGTGGATACTAGTGCTTAATACCGGACACATGTAATGTCCGATATACATGGAGCACTGAAAACCTAGAGGGGGTAGGTCCGTATTGAAGTTTTTTCAAGCTAAAACCATGATGAAAGCGCATTCTGAAACCCAAGTTGAGCCAACATACAACGGGTAGGATGCTCACGGAGCAATGTCATCACGAGGAATTACGCTTGATGTGGCGCCGGGAATGGGATTTGAACCCATGCGGACCCGTAGGTCCACAGGCTCTCAAGGCCTGCGCATTATCCGCTCTGCCATCCCGGCTCTTTTGTGTCAATAAGGTTGTGGGTTCTAAAATCCTTTGTCATGTTCTCTTATTGGATAAATGTTAAATTGCTGGTGAGGTGGTAAGCTATTGTTTGTAGGAAGGGTGGCTGATGAAGGATATCCATTTGAAGGTGTTGCTTGAGCTGATGGCGCATTGTAGGCGTAGTGATAGGGAGATAGCGAAGGTGTTGCGTGTTTCTCAGCCGACTGTGACGCGTGCGCGCATTTGGCTTGAGACAAATCGTTTCGTAAGTGAATTTACGTTGATTCCTGATTTTTCGAAGATTGGGCTTGAACTTGCAGCTTTCACGTTTTTCAAGCTGCGGGTTGGCGGCGACGAGGAGGAATACGCGAAAACTGGGGATAGGGCTAGAGATTTTCTGAAAAGAAACCCGAACACTGTCATGGCCTTGCGGGGAGAAGGGATGGGTTCTGATGGGATTCTTGTTTCGGTGCACAAGGATTTTGCAGAGTTCACCCGCTTCATGAGGCAACTGAAGACTGAAACGATTGGCACTGAAGTTGTAGGGAGCTTCCTTGCGAGTCTAGGCGATACAAACCAGTACAGAGGTTTGACGTTCAAGTACCTTAAGGAATACCTTAGCAAGGAAAGTTGAGATCAACGTCTTCAATCAGGACGGAAGACCGAGAACCTATTTTGAAGGAATCCCAATCAAATAGAAGATGCACTCAATGATGGGTCGGTGCTCTAGCTTGGTTAGAGTCTTCCGTTTTGGAAGTTTCCGGTAGCTCCCTTTTTTTTCAGGTTAAAAGATGATGGCGCAGCCTGTTTAGCTCCATCATCATCTTCTATCGGGTTGATTCAAAGTGGGCTTCAGCGGCCATGCCGCGTAAACTGTATATTGGAAAGAAGAAGTCGAAGAGAAGTATCTTGGCGAAACATTGTCTGGATTATTCCCCAGAAAAACTGAAGGGAATCTACGATAAAGCAGACTTGAGGGTGCTAGTCTGAATCCTAGACGTGGATTGATCCAACTGCACCCTCGCATTCTATTCTTCTCTTTTCCTGGGCTCATGAACCATCGCTAGCGTCAGGAGAAAAGCTGGGATGATAAGGCTCATGGAAAGGTAGAAGGGCAGTTCAGGAGAAAAATGCTCATACAGGAACCCACCTATCGCGGCGCCAAGCGCCATCACAATGTTATTCACAAAGCTAGAGAAGCCTTGGACTTTCCCACGGCTTTCCCTAGGAGTCAAGTCGGCCTGAAGAGCGCCAGATCCCGCATTTGTCATAACAAGGCCGACGCCAAGAAGCATTAATGATAGAAAAAGCTGGATGACATTCCCATTCACAAAAAGCAAAAGCGAGCAAAAAATGAAAGCGTAAGCAGCCAATATGGGTACTTTCCTATTGATCTTGTCAACAATCTTCCCAATGGGAATAGACAGAACTATCATCGTTATAGGCAAAACTGTCAGAATATAAGCCCACATCACTTTATCTACGTGAAGAATATTCACGGCGTAAGCCACAAGGAAAAGTTGCACGGCAGCGACTCCAAACATCATGAAAACTCCTGAAAGGAACAAATAGAACATTGAGCTTGGAATCCTTGCCCAAACCCTAATGCTTTCCTTCAAAGAAGTGGGGTAAGAGCGGAAAAATTCCTTCCAAGATGGCCTTGGCGTGTCTATGAACGTCTCCTTCAATCGAAATCTAAGAAGCGCGGCTGTTAGGAATAGAGCTACTACTATTCCGTAAGCTACTCTCATGCCTGTCACTAGCCCGAACTGATTGTACAGTAAGCCAGCAACCAGTGGTCCGGGTGTAGTGGAAGTGCTTGTTATGAGCATTATTATGCTGAAGCCCATTCCACGCTTCTCAGACGGCAAAGAGTCTGAGACTATTGCCATCAAGGCTGGCTGATATATTGAGTTGAAAAAGTTCATCAGAACCACTCCAATCAGGATGAAATGCCATGATGGTGCCAACGCGTACAGAATGAATGATAGCGCAACTCCAAAAGTCATAGAGGAAACGAGCCATTTTCTGCCAAACTTGTCAGCCAAGTACCCACCCGGAAACTGCATTGAAGCCAAGGCCAGAAAACCTGAAAGCCCTATTATTCCCAAGATTGTTTCCGTGGCTCCAAGCTGAAGAACGTACAAAGCATAGTATGTTGCGGGAATTTCGCTGGCAAAATCAATCAGGATCCAACTGACAACGATTATTGCATAATTACCTTTTATGAATGAAAACTCCTTTCCCATTCTGTCCTGAATAGTCATCCTTTCTCTTCCTGTCGGAAGTAAGAATCTTTCAACTGGGGATTAAGTCTTTGCCTGCACCCTTCATTTTCTAGGCAGGGCTCCCAGGAGCGTTTTGGCTCGTCACTACACTGACTATTCTCCGGAGAAGCTGAAGGAAGTCTATGATAAGGCAAACCTGAAAGTGCTAACGGGTATTGACTGACTACGTAACGGATACTGTAACTAACTAGCTACTGTAGCTTCTAGGCTTCTATGTTGCTCTACTACTAGCTTGCTCACTTTCAATAGGGCGGGCTTCGGCCTTGTATGTTATCTTTGTTAATGATGGTTTGTCAGGATGACGAACGAATATGACCGAGCAATTGTCGTTCTCGCAGTAGTACTTGGCGTCGCCCTTATTCTTCTTTAATGGCTTTTCACACTCTGGACAATCGACCATCTTCAAATTCCCATTCGAAGAATAGGAAGAGATGATGTAAAACTGTTGTGAATCTCAGATAGTGATGTACGCTCTGTTTTCTAATATTGGGCTAATGTAAAATGATTTAAGCATCAATTATGCAACTGTAAACAGAGAGCGACACATCGGAGAGTATGATTGTATTGATGCCCAGGACAAACTTCTTCATATTCACAGTCGTGGTTACCATCGTCTTGTTTCTCGGTTTGGATTTGGTGAATATCCAATTGCCTTTCGTAGCTATCTATGCTGCATTATTGATCGCCCTCGTCCTTTACGTTTTGCTGGCAAGAATCCAAGAGAAACTGCATAGAAAAGTACGCAACTGAAAATGAAGATCAAAGCGCGCGCTAAAGCATTACCCATTAAATGCGACGTTTCAGACTATGAACAGGCCAAGGGTGTGGAGGAGAGCGCGCTAAAACAGTATTTCTATTTAACAAAATTTATAAACAAAAAACTATAATTATTTGTTGTTAGCGAGGTTTGAGCAAGATGGCAAAGAGCAAGAAGAAAAAAGGAAAGAAGAAGAAGTAGGCGCGCGCTGTTGTATTAAACAGAATTAACCCTTCGGGAGTGACTTTCAAAAAAAAAGAGAAGTATATGGATTTTTGGCGAGACTTACTTTTTCTTTGCTGGTTTTACAAATGTTTCGTAGGCTTTTGCAGCTTTTGGGTCTAGTGGTGTAAGTTCGGTTATACACCATCGCCTTATCTCGACAGTCACCGTTCCTTCCTTTACTTTGCTTGCAAGGTTGTCGGCAACCTTTGTTGCGTGTTCATCTTTGGCTCCAGCTTTCTTAACGGAAGCTTTAAGTTTTGCCTTATCGAAATCCTGAGTAGCTCCAGAACGTTTCTTCACTTTAACCAAAAAATCACCGCAAGTAGGTGTCACGGATGTCAATTTAAAGTTTTTGGCGGTTCGCGCGC
>Ga0315279_10000435_pt1 | contig 83731 bp, 73 predicted proteins | sample YL17G06_20_MG_FD_203694 | JGI IMG/M metagenome (GOLD analysis project Ga0315279, IMG submission 203694) | Sediment microbial communities from Yellowstone Lake, YNP, Wyoming, USA - YL17G06_20 | ecosystem: Environmental > Aquatic > Freshwater > Lake > Sediment | place: USA: Wyoming | collected...
TATTTTCGACGCGGGCGATATAGACGATCCGGTCGCCGGCCGGTGACCAGGCCGGGGAATCGCAATGCGTCGAGCCGCCGAAGCTCACCCGCTGGACGTTCGACCCTTCGGCGTCCATGGTGTAGATTTGCGGCGTCCCGCCCCGGTCCGAGACGAAGACAAGCTGCCGCCCCGTCGGCGACCAGGACGGTGCGACATCGGAGCCCGGATTGAACGTTAACCGTTTGATGCGGAAGGAGCCGCGCTTCAAGCTGTCTTCGTCGATATCGGCCACATAGATTTCCGAGTTTCCGTCTTGATCTCTTGTCGAATTGAAGGCCAGCTTTTTTCCGTCGGGCGACCAGGCCGGCGAAAAATTGCCTCCCTTGAGCGAAACCGGGATCTTTCGCGCTTCATAGATGAGTTGAATGTACAGGCCGGCTATAAGATTCTGGTAGGACGTGGAGGCGATCATCTTGCCGTCGGGTGACCAGGCGGGGCTGATGTCGTTCACTTTGTTGAACGTCAGGCGCGTCTGATTGGCCCCGTCGTAATCCATCATGTAGATTTCAGGGTTGCCCTCTCGATCGGAGACGAAGGCGATCTTGGACTCGAAGATCGGTTTTTCGCCGTAGGCTTTCATGATCTCATCGGCCATCCGATGGGCTAAATACCGGATATCCGTTTTTTTTGCCTGGTAACGCTTTCCGTTGAGGATCGGGCGCTGGGATTTGACGTCGTAGAGATTCCTGTCGAAGATGATGTCGCCTCCCGCGGCTTCTGAAACCTCGCCGATGAAGAGGATGTTGGCCTGGACGGACTCCCAGTCCTTGAAGAGGATGTTTTTCGGGTTGATCTTCTGGATGTAGTCGTAGTAGCTTTTGGGGAGGAGCTGGAAGATGCGGCTGAATTTGAGGTCGTCGGAGAGGACCTGATAGATCTCGTCGGCTGCGGCCGGGGCCGGGGACGAAGCGACCGTGAATTTTGGGAGAGCGAAGCTGATGGCTGGCATGCCCTCGGTGATGATCATTTTAACTTCTTGTTGGGGATGGAGAGCCAAGGCCAAAGCCAGAATCCCTAAGCCAAAGATCGATATTTTTTTTGTTTTCATTTGGAGTGCTCGAAACGGAGATAGATTCCCAGATAGTCCTCGTCATAACCGACCGGGAGCGGCGGGAATTTGGCCGACCGCATAACGGCGCGCACGGCCGATTTATCGAGCGTGTCGAGGCCGCTCGACTCCTTGATGTCAACGGTCGAGATCGATCCGTCTCTGTAAATACGAAAATAGACGTCCACATGAAAGGACCCGCTCACGCCGGGGTCGACGAGCGACGTGAACCAATTCGATTGGATTTTGATCTGGATTTCCTGAAGATAGTACATGAAAGGAAAATTCGAGCTGCCGAGCTGGCCGGGGAATCCGGAGCCTGTCCCTTCGCCGCCTCCCGGCCCGCCGACGTTGATCGTCAAACCCGATCCTCCCCCGGCCGCTTTTTGCTCGCCGGCCGCGGCCGCTGTTTCTTTGGCGGTCGTCTTGGCTGATGCGTCCGGCTTGGTGATCGCGGCCTTCTTTTCCGGTTTCTTTGAGGGTTCCTTTTTCGGCTTGTCCACCGGAAAGCGGAGAGATGATTTTGGCTCGTCTTGCTGGAGCTTTTGAAGCGTCGTCAGATCCCGCAATGTTTCTTTCTTGACCTCGGTCGCGCCAAGCTCCTTTTTCGGGGCGGCCTTGATGCCGCCGCCCCCTCCGCCCCCGCCTCCGAGCATGCCGATGAAATTCGTCGGGATATAGATCGTCAGTCCTTTTTTTTGAGGTTTCGGCAGGCTCGGGTTGAGGACGATGAGGGCGAGGATGAGGGAATGAGCCGCGGCGGAGTAGATCATGGCCCGCTTAAAAGCCTTGCCGTTCGTCCTGAGTCTGGCGGTCATCGGCTCCTGTTCTTTTTTTCGATCGGCTCGATGATCAAGGCGATCGTTTCGATGCCGATTTTTTTGGCTATGTCCATGATGTTAATGACAAAACCATAGGGGAGGTTTTCATCGGCCTGGAGGTAGAGGATCTTTTTCGGCTTCCCGTAATAATACTGCTGGAGCCGGCTTTCAAGAAGGTTGATGTTGATCACGGAATTCTCAAAATAGATGTATTTTTCCGCCGTGACCGCCAGCCGCAGCCCTTCCTCGGCCGGCGCCGTGTCGGTCTCGGCCCGGGGCAGGTTGACCCCGATGCCGGACTGCATCATCGGTGTCGTGACCATGAAGATGACAAGCAGAACGAGCATGACGTCGACGAACGGAGTGACGTTGATCTCGGAAAGGGCTGTGCCGATCTCCCGCTTGGAGCGGATCGAAGGAAGCTTAGGGAGTACCATAGAGTCTCTCGGCGATGCTCAAGAGCTCGAGCGAAAAATCTTCCATGTCGGTGATGAAATCCTTGATCCGGTGGAGGAAGGTATTGTAGGCGATGACCGCGGGAATGGCCGCGAACAGGCCGACGGCCGTGGCGACCAGGGCCTCGGCGATGCCGGGCGCGACCGAGAGCAGGCTGGCCGACCGTGTCATGTTGATATTCAGAAACGAGTCCATGATGCCCCAGACCGTGCCGAACAGGCCGATGAAGGGCGAAACGCTTCCGGTCGTGGCCAGGAACGACATCAGTTTTTCCATCTTGGCGACTTCAGCGTTCGAGGCTTTCGTCAGGGCCCGGCTCAGGTTATCGAGGCTCGCTCCATGGGGCGCGGCTTGGGGATTGCTCTTGGCGAGGTAGGCGATTTCCTTGAATCCGGCCTGAAAAATGGAGGCTAATGGGCTGGAGGGGAACGCTTTGGACGCCTCGCTGACATCGCTTAGGTTTCGGCTTTTTTTGAATAGGACCAGGAATTTCTGGGACTGGACGGCCGCCGATTTGAGGGACTTTCTCTTGAAAATGATGATCGTCCAGGAGAACACGGAAAAGAAGAGGAGGATGAGGAGGATGGCCTTGACAACCAGGCTCGCGTCGGTGATCAACCTAAAAATGTTCATGATTTTCTCACAAAAAGTAGCATAGGGGGGCGGCAAAGTCAAATTGGCTCGGGGAGGGGCTCGAACGGACTTGCCTGAAAGGACTCGCTCCTTCAAAAGTTCTTTACGCTGGCGGATGCTCCGTTTTTTCGGCGGCGATGAACTCGCTTCAAGACGCGCTCAAACATCATCTCCGCGAGGTTCCCTCAAAAGCAAAGCCTCCGCAAACTAACCTTTTGATGGTCGCTTCGTCCCTTTCAGGCTCGTCCAAAATAATAGCTTCTTGCCCGCTCGCCTCGGTACGCCGTTCTCCCTTCCACCCCCCGCTCGTCCAAATTTCAGGGCGGGGCTTTAATTCGATACGTGTCCCCGAATTTCTTGCTTCGGATTCGTGCCCCGGTCGGCGCCACCCCTCAGGCTTTCGCCTTTTGCCATCATTATGATTATTATGTTAAAGTCAGAAGGCTTTTAAAACAACGTTGGAACAGCCGTGTCTTGTTTTACTATTTTTGTCCTTACTATGTTCGAGTCGCTCTATGCTCCTTTTTTAAGAGATAAATATTATGAAGCTTAGAAATATATTATTTTCAATATTTCTTATTTTCTTTTTAATAAATTGTCATCAAGAAACAGAGCCTGTTTTTTCGATATTGGAAAACAAACAACCTCTTTTTGTATGTGGAGGGGAAAACTCCGGTCATTATTATAAATTCATTCAAAACTATTTCGTCGATCAAAATGGCAAAATTTTTCTTTGGGACTCTGCAACCGGCGACCATATCGATGTGTATGATGACAAAGGGCAATTTCTGTTTCCGTTCGGCAGGAAGGGAGAGGGGCCCGGTGAATTTCGCGCGGTGGGCAATGCGGCCATTGATTCCCGAGGGAACATTTGGATCAGCAGTGGAAACAGGAAATCTCTTAAAATATTTTCGGAGCGAGGGGAATACAAGGAAGACGTCCTGCTCCCCAAAGAAATGGCTTTATCCTCCATAATGAAAATGGTCTTCAATGCAGATGATGACTTGTTTTTATTATGTTCCTTCATTGGAAATATGATTTCTTTGTACAGATTTGACATCAAGGAAAATCGTTGTCAGTTGATTCATAGTGAGTCAAAGCGTATCAACACAGGGCTTGCTAATTTTACGCCCGATTTCGCCCTCGATGCGGAGGGGAATCTCTATGTCACCGATACCATTGATTATCGAATTTATAAATACTCAAAGGATGGAAAGCTGTTGTTCACGCACGAAGCGAAGGGTTTTAAAAAGGAGCGCATCGTTGAAGAGGATTTCAACGTGTTCTCCGACGTGGATTTCAGGATCATCCGGTTTCCCCAGCATAAAGCCGTGATGGGAGCATTGAGCGGTCCTTCACTTTATTTCCCCGCTATTTTTGGTATCAACATCGATGGAGGCGCCATTTATGTCTGGACGTCGAGGCAGGACGAGATGAAAAGATTCATCATTGATGTATATGATATGAAATTTAATAGAAAGTGTCGGAGCTGTTATTTCAATTGGATAAAACAAAACCTGGCCCAAATTGTGAAAAACAAACTCTATATCCCCAGCATTGAAAATGAAAATATCCAATTGACAAAAAAAGTCGGCCGTTTCACCCTGTTAAACTTTAACGACCAACTCAACGTGTACGCTGTTTCAAAGGAGCTAAGCGGTAAGCATTGATTTTACTTTCAAGATGAAGAGTTAAGCGAGCAAACGACGTAATATTTCGACCGCGACTTCCTTGGCCTGCTCCCCGCTCTCTTTCGTCGGCCCGACACACGAGGGGCAGCCGTCCTGGCAGGGGCAGGCGGCGATCGTCTTGAGGCAGTAATCGAGGAGCGTCTTTTTGAGGTCGAAAAGCGACGGGCTCAGACCGATACCGGCCGGGTAGTTGTCGTAGATAAAGATGTTCGGCTCGAAATCGACGGCGGCATAGACCGGCCCTCGGCCCGGCGGCACCCTGGCGATCAGGTCTTTGGGCGGAATGGACTCGCCCGTGGAGTTGTCGCCGATGGAAACGCCGATGTCGTGGATGTCGCACATCAGGAAGAGAGGCGCGACGTGATGGAGGATATAGGACAGCCCATAGAGGCCGTTGATCTTCTGCTCCGGGCTGAACGACAGCGACTGTAGAAGCGAAGACGGGATGGTCACCCAATAGGCCGTCGTATGCATCTCGTTCTGCGGCAGGCTCAGGTCGCCGGCGCCGACGTTCTCCATCGTGTGGAACTTGATTTTCTTGAAGCCGACGACCTGAGTGGCGACATGGACCTCGCCGTGGAACGTATCGAACCGGTCGAGTTTTTTCTTGTCGAAGACGTCCAAGATCTTGATCTTGGTGTAATCGATGGCGTCGGTGTAATAGTCGACATCAGTCTTTGTCACGTAAGCCTTGCGCTGGTCGTAGTCGAGCTTGTCAACGAAGTATTGTTGGCCCTCGCAGATGTAGATCGCTTTTTCATGGAGTGTCGTCAGAGCCGACGAGAAATCGACCTCGGCGATGGCCTTCGTTTTTTCCGTGCTGTCCACGACGACAAAATTATCGGAGCTTATGGAGCGGAGGCTGACGCCGTCGGCCGGATAGGCGTCGGAGGTCCAGTACCATTTGTCCTTCGAATGATGGACGAGCTTCTCGTCCTCGAGGAACTTCAGGATCTCGCCGATGTCCGTGCGGCCGAATTTTTCGCCGTCCATGAACGGCAGCTCGAACGCCGCGCATTCGATGTGGTTGATGAGGATCGAAAGGTTATCCGGATTGATGAGGGCTCTCTCGGGATTCTTGGAGAAAAAGTAATCCGGGTTGTTGACGATGAACTGGTCGAGCGGCGCGCTTGAGGCGACAAGCACCGCGGCCGAGGTTCCGGTCTTTCGGCCGGCGCGGCCGGCCCGCTGCCAGGTGCTGGAAATCGTCCCGGGATAGCCGGCAAGCACCGCCACGTCGAGCGTTCCGATGTCGATCCCGAGTTCGAGGGCGTTTGTCGAGACGACGCCCAGGATCTTGCCTTCCCTCAGTCCTTTCTCGATTTCGCGGCGCTTGAGGGGAAGATAGCCGCCCCGGTAACCGCGGATGAGGCCCTCGTCCTTGACCGTTTTTTCGATATCTTCTTTAAGGTATGTCAGAAGCACTTCGGTGATCAGGCGGCTCTGGGCGAAGACGATGGTCTGAAGGTCGTGCTTGAGAAAGATGTCGGCGATCCGCCGCGATTCGTTGACGTAGGAGCGGCGGATGCCCAGAAACTTGTTCACGACGGGCGGCGTGGTGAAGACGATGTATTTGTCGCCGCGCGGCGCGCCGTTGTTCTCCACGAGTGTTACGGGTTCCTCGATCATCTTTTCGGCAATCTCGAGCGGGTTGGCGATCGTTGCCGTCGAGAGGATGAACTGCGGAGAGGAACCGTAGAATTTGGCGACGCGCTTGAGACGGCGCAGGACGTTGGCCAGGTGGCTTCCGAAGATGCCGCGGTAGTTATGGAGCTCGTCGATGACGATGTATTTCAGGTTCTCGAAGAGTTTGATCCATTTGGTGTGATGGGGCAGGATGCCCGCGTGGAGCATGTCGGGATTGGTCAGAACGATGTGGCCGCGAGCGCGGATCGCTTTGCGCGCGTCCTGGGGCGTGTCGCCGTCGTAGGTGAAGATCCGGATCTCCTCGGGCAGGAGCTTGATCGTCTCGTCGAGTTCGGCCCGCTGATCGTTGGCCAGGGCTTTTGTTGGGAAAAGATAAAGGGCGCGGGCCGACGAGTTTTTAAGCATGGCGTCGAGGACGGGGAGGTTATAGCCCAGGGTTTTTCCGGAGGCTGTGGGCGTGACCACCACAGCGTTCTTTCCCTGCTGAATGGCCTCCCAACACGAATGCTGGTGGGTGTAGAGCCGTTCGTAGCCTTTTTCCCGGAGCGCCTTGACGAGGGCCGGGTGAACCTCCTTCGGATAATCGACGTAACTTCCCTCTTGGGCGGGGAGGTATTTGATGGCCCGGAGGGAATCGGCTTCGATACAGATCTTCCGGAGCAATTCCAGGGATTTGAGGAGATTCTCTTGCCGGCCCATGATGCGTGATTAATCCTAGCCGAAATATTCATTGGGGTCAAACTTCTTCTGAACTCACGGATTCATGTTGGAATTGCGAAACCTAAATGAGCCGATAGTGTCTCTCTTTTTTTACATGCTCGGCAAACCCGGCCCTAGGCTTATTTTGAAACGCCGAAATTGTAGGTGAAACCTATCCAAGGGACGAAATGAAATCCTGAACCTCCTTTATCGTGCAGTGACTGTCTTCCTATCGATTAAGATATAACCGCCCGAGACGACAAAGTTGTCAAGAAGTTGTTAAGAAACTGTAAAAAAATTGTCATAAAATTGCCGGAGCGAGTCTAAAAAATAGAATCTTTATTATCTCTTGAGCTATAATAGTAGGTTATGCTCGACGAAATTGTCGTGAAGAAGGCGGCGCAGCACAATTTGAAGCGGATCGACGTCCGTCTTCCCCGGAACAAGCTTATCGTCGTCACCGGGCCGAGCGGGTCCGGGAAATCCTCCCTTGCCTTCGACACGCTCTTTGCCGAGGGCCAGCGCCGCTACATCGAGTGCATGTCGGCCTACGCCCGCCAGTACATGGAGATGATGGAGAAGCCCGAGGTCGAGTCGATCGAAGGCATCTCGCCGGCCATCTCCATCGACCAGAAGACGATTTCCTCCAACCCCCGCTCGACGGTCGGCACGGTGACGGAGATCTACGACCTCTTTAGGCTCATGTTCGCCCGGGTCGGAGTTCCCCACTGCCCGGGCTGCGGCCGCCAGGTCAGCTCCCAGACCGCGGAGCAGATCGTCGGCCGGATTTCCGAATCCGCCTTCCAGGAAAAGGTGAGAATCCTAGCCCCGGTCATCAAAGGCCGCAAAGGCGAATATCACAAGCTTTTCGACAGGCTGCTCAGAAAAGGGTTCATCGAGATCCGTGTCGATGGCAGATTCCGCGACCTCGATGGGCCCATCGTCCTCGAAAAAACGAAGAAACATACGGCCGAAGTCCTGATCGACGACATCCGCGTCTCACCCTATTCCGAGAAGAGGCTCAAGGAAGCCGTAGGACGGGCGCTTGAAATCGCCGAAGGCGAGGTTCTCCTCCTTCGGGAGGACGGGCGGGAGACGTATTATTCGCTCAAACTCCTCTGCCCCTACTGCGACATCAGCATTCCCGAGCTTGAGCCGCGAAATTTTTCCTTCAACAGCCCCTACGGCGCCTGCCCGGGCTGCCATGGGCTCGGCTTCCAGACCGTGACCGACGAATGGGGCGATGTCAAGCTTACCGAGGATATCTGTCCCCAGTGTCAAGGAAGCCGCCTCAAGCCCGAAAGCCTTTCCGTCATGATCGACGGAAAGAACATCTCCGAGTTGAGCTCGATTCCCGTGAGCCGGCTGATCGGGGACATTGCCGCTTTTCAACACACGGCGGCGCGGGAGCTCGTCGCTTCGAAGATCCAAAAGGAAATCCTGACCCGGCTCTCGGTCATGACCGAGCTTGGACTCGCCTATCTCCACCTCAACCGGACGACGGGTTCGCTCTCGGGAGGCGAAGCGCAGCGGGTCCGTCTCGCCGCCCAGGTCGGGGCGCGCCTGCGCGGCATTCTCTACGTTCTCGACGAACCGACGATCGGCCTTCACCAGCGCGACAACGGCCGCCTGATCTCGCTCCTCCGCAAGATCCGCGACGATGGCAATTCCGTTCTCGTTGTCGAGCACGATGAGCAGACCATCCGGGCCGCGGATTTCATCCTGGATCTGGGGCCGGGTGCGGGCGAGCAGGGCGGATTTGTCGTCGCCGAGGGGCCGCTGGCCAAGGTCCTTGAGTCGTCCGATTCCCTGACGGCTAAATACCTGCGCAGAGAGACAGAGATCGCCCTCCCGCCGGAGCGACGGGAGGCCGCCGGCTGGCTGACGGTCCTCAAAGCCCGGGAGCATAATCTCAAAGATATCAATGTCCGCATCCCGCTGGGCTGCATGACGGCCGTCACGGGCGTTTCGGGTTCCGGCAAGAGCACGCTCGTCTACGATATCCTTTTCCGGAGCCTCCAGAATCTCCTTTACAGCGCGAAAATCCGGGTCGGCGAGCACGAAGCCATTCAAGGCGCGGATAGGATCGACAAGGTCATCAGCGTCGACCAGAAGCCGATCGGCCGCACGCCGCGCTCCAATCCGTCCACATATACCGGCCTTTTCGCCGACCTGCGGCAGCTTTTCGCCCGGACGCAGGAAGCCCAGGCCAGGGGATATAAGGCCAGCCGCTTCAGCTTCAACGTCGCCGGCGGCCGATGCGAAGAGTGCCGGGGAGCGGGTGTCCGACGGGTCGAGATGCATTTCTTGCCCGATGTCTTCGTCACCTGCGACCGGTGCGGAGGCTTGCGCTACAACAAGGAAACGCTTGCGGTCCGCTACAAAGGCCGAAACATCGCCGACTTCCTGGCCATGACCGTGGACGAGGCGTATGAATATCTCAGGGCCCACCCGCAGATCAAGCGCAAGCTGGCGACGCTTAAGAAGGTCGGGCTGGGATACATCCGCTTGGGCCAGCCGGCGCCGACGCTCTCCGGTGGAGAAGCGCAGCGGATCAAGCTCACCAAGGAGCTCGGCCGGCGGGCGACGGGCCGGACACTCTACCTCCTGGACGAGCCGACCACGGGTCTTCATTTCGACGACGTCCGGAAGCTCATCGAGCTTCTCGCCGAGCTCGTCAAGATAGGCAACACGGCCGTCATCATCGAGCACAACCTTGAAGTCATCAAGGTTTGCGACTATATTATAGACTTGGGCCCCGAAGGAGGAGAGGAGGGGGGGCGAGTCGTGGCCGCGGGAACTCCCGAGGCTGTGGCGGCTTCCCCGGAGTCGTATACGGGGCAATACCTAAAGAAAGCGTTGAGAACCTGACCATGGCCTTCCAGGACATTGCCGGCAACAGCCGCGTCAAAAAGATCCTCAAGCTCGCCCTCGAGAGGCAGCGTGTCCCGAACTCCATGCTGTTCTGCGGGCCGGAAGGCGTTGGCAAACGAAAGGCCGCTTTCGTAATGGCCAAGGCTCTCAATTGCCTCAACAAGAGGAATGACGCCTGCGATGAATGCGAGAACTGCCGGGCGATCGACAACGAGAGTTTTCCGGATGTGCTCGTTATCGATGTCAAAGATCTTAAGGTCAAGCAAAATAGCCGCCAAGGCGAGTCGGAGCCGGATGAGACCGACGATGGCAAAACGAACAGGGATACGATCGGAATCGGAGCTATGAGGGGCTTAAAAGGGATTGTTTATTTAAGACCGATGTTGGGCCGTAAACGAGTGTTTATCATCAATGAGGCGGAAAAAATGACGGATGATGCGGCCAACTCCCACCTTAAGATTTTGGAAGAGCCCCCGCTTTTTTCGCACATCATTCTGATCAGCCATAATCCGGCCCTCCTCCTTCCGACCATCAAATCGCGCTGCCAGACCCTGAATTTCCTTCCCGTCGCCAAGGAAGAGATCGAGCAGGCTCTCCGAGAGCGAGGCTTTGAGGACGAGAAGGCCCGGATCATGGCCCTCCTCGTTCACGGCAACCTGGAACAGGCCATCAGCCAGGACTGGGACGCTATCCAGCAGAAGCGGGAGGTAGCGTGGGGCCTTTTTCGGGCCTTGATCGGCAAGGAGGAGACCTCCCTGTTCTTGGAAAAATACGCTTTTAAGCCGCGAAAAGTGATCAAAGAGGACTTGGAGCAGACGCTCGAGCTCTTCTCCTCTTTCTGCCGCGATTTCGTCCTGATGAAGGAGAATGGCGATCCGCGATTGCTCTTCAACCCGGACTATGAACCGCGGCTTCGGGAAAGCGAGCCTCTCCTGGGATTCGAGCAGGCTCTCAAATTCCTGGCCCTGATCGATCTCGCCCGCGCGAGCATCGACCAGCACCTGAACATGAGCCTCCTCGTCAGCTCCTTTTATTCTCAAGTCACAGGATGAAACTATGCCTGAATTAATCTGTTTGATCTCCGAGCGTTCGGGAAAGATGGTCCGCGCCCAGAAGGGCGACCTGGATGTTCAGAGAGGCGACCTCTGCGTCGTCGAATCGGAATTCGGCGGGGACCTGGCTACGGTGATCGACCTGTCGAGCGATATCTGCAAGCACCAGAAGAACGTGCATGAAGCGCCGAGAGTCGTCCGCAAGGCTACTGAAGACGACAAAGGCAAATTCGCTTGGCTGCTGAACAAGGAGAAGCGGGCTTACGAGTTCTGCCAGCAGAGGATCAAGGACCGCAATCTGCCCATGAAGCTGACGGCGGTGCGGTATTTCTTCAACGAGAAAAAAGGGATCTTTTTTTACACGGCGGACGGCCGGATCGATTTCCGCCAACTCGTCAAGGACCTGGCCAAAGAGTTCAAGATGCGGATCGAGATGCGCCAGGTCGGCGTGCGCGACGAGGCCAAGATCATCGGCGGTTTGGGAGTCTGCGGCCGGACGCTGTGCTGCGTGAGCTTCATGAAATCGTTCGAGCCGGTGACCATCCAGAAGGCGCGCAAACAGCAGATCGTCATCAATCCGACCAAGATCTCGGGGCTGTGCGGACGATTGATGTGCTGCCTGGGTTTCGAGGAAGAGAGCCGCGGCCGGATCTACCATGAAGAAGAAAATAATTTAATTGAGGATTAAAGAAATAAAAAAAAGGGGGACACAGACCGAATTTTTAAATTCGGAATGTGCCCCCTGTTTGGGAAAGGGGCGAAATCAGTTCAAGATCTTGAACTGGACCTTCGGAGAGGCGGCCAGCAGGGTTCCCTGGGCGGAGTATGCCTTGACCTGCCAGGTGTAGGAGCCGGCTTTCAGCTTGTTTTTCAAATCTTCGGGGAGGGCGATCTTCGTTTCCTGCGTGGTCGTTGTCCAAAGCGTTTCAAGACCGGAAAGGGTGACCTGATATTCCGCGGCGGCGTTCAGAGCTTTCCACTCGAATGAGTCGGGAACGGCCTTCACGTCGCCCCGGGGGGAAAGGACGGCGAGCGATTCACCGCGGACGGTCTCGTCACCCGTAAACACGAAATTGGGGCCATGGCTTTTGAACCGCGGTACGACGGCCAGCGCGACCACGAGAAGGAGAGCGGCCGTAACCGCGGCTGCCACCCATCGGCGAGGCGTTAGGAACGCTGCGACCTTCTCGCCGAGCGAAATCCTTTGTTCGGGCCGGCGGGAGGAGGCGGGGTCGAAGATAAAGGCCCCTCGACGTTGAATGACTTCTATCAGCTCGTTTCGTTCAGAGGTCTTTTGAAAGCAGGCAGGACAGTGGAAATAATGCTCTTCGAACCGCGCGCTTTCGGTCTCGGAGAGTTTTCCCCTCAGGTAAAGATCGATCTTCTCTTCATATGGACATTTTTTCATCCAAGCACCTCTTGAACTTTCATTACAATCTTTTAGTCGTCTTTTCGGCCGAAAAATGGAATATTTCATTTTCCGAGCATTTTTTTGAGCAGTTTCTGGGCATAGTTCACCCGTTCGCTGACTCTGGCCGGCGAGATCCCCATCTCCCGGGCAACTTCCTCCCGGGAGAGTTCCTTATAATAATAGAGGTAGAGGACGTCCCTGAACTTGGGCTTGAGCTTCCGGATAGCCTGGGCCAGCTGCTCCGCTCGCTCGTCCCTTTCGACCTGGTCATGGGGGTCAGGCAGGGCCTGGACTTCGGGGATCTCCTTGAGGACCCTGGTCTTCTGGCGGATGTAATCGACGATCCGGCGGCTGGTGATGGTGTAGATGAAGGTTCCGACCGAGGATTCCCCCCGGAATTCCCCGGATTTAATCTTTTCGATGGCCTGCATCAGGATCTCGTTGACGATATCCTCCCACTCCGGGTTACCGCCCCCGAGGGCCTTTTTCACCTTGAAACTGACGACAGGCTTGTATTGGATGATGAGCTGTTCCAGGTCGATCTTCACCGGGCTTTCTCTCATTTTTTCATAGATGTTGAGCCCATTATATAGTCAGCCCCACATATTGACAAGCGGACATTGTATTTTTGAAAATGTTTCAATTTTCCGGAGGCCGCGGCGACTAATGCTATGCTGATAAAGGAAAAGTAGATGTCTTTTGGACTGAGGACCGAACCTGTCGATCACATTTCGTCTATTCAGATGCAGATCCGCGACCTGAAAACCCTCCTCCGCCGGGAACGGAAGCTGGTGCTCAGGAAAGAGGACAAAAGCGAGGCTGTTTCGGGCACCAGGAATTTCCATGGCTGGCGGGCCTGGGATTTGAAATTCGTGCGTCTTATTTCTGCGAAGAAGATCTTGAGGAATATCGACCGGACAGCGGAGCTCCCGTACGGCGACAAGCCTTTTTTCTCTGTCAAGAGCCTTCCCGACGAGCGGGATTATCTCAAGCATGACCTGCTCTATTTCATCGGTGTGACCGAGGGCGATGAGGACACGTTGGGTCATTCCCAGTTCGTCGCCGCCTACTCGCTCCTCCTGGCTCAGGCAGCCGGCATCGAAGATCCCCGCCATCTTGCGGACATCGAGCGGGGTGCGCTCCTTCACGACATCGGAAAGATCGCCATTCCCGATTTCATCCTGAAGAAGTCGGGCTGGCTTACGCCGCTCGAAAAAGAGATCGTCAAGGAACATCCCATCGTTGGGCATGAGATCATCCGCGAATTCGATTTCCTGAAAAAGGCTGTCCCGATCGTCCTGCATCACCATGAACAATTCGACGGCAGCGGATATCCGCACGGTCTGGCCGGCGACGATATCCCGCTCGACGCGCGCATCTTTTCGATCGCCGATACGATCGACGCCATCACCTCGGACCGGCCCTACCGGAAGGGCCGGAGTTTCGAGGAAGCCTTCCATGAGATCGAGAGGTGCAGTGGCTCCCAGTTCGACATGCTCCTCGTCGGCGTGATGCGCTCCATCTGCAAAGAGCGATGGTTCCAGGCCAAGCTGGCCACGCTCGCCCGCCTTGCCCTCCCGACCGTTCATTAGCGATTGGAGAAGGGCTTTCGTTTCCGCAGAGATTCTTTACGCCCTCAGAATCTGTCCGCCAGCGCAGGGAGCTTTTTGAAGGAGCGAGTCCTTTCGGGCGAGTCGCCTGAAGCGTCAAGATCTCCGGGAGAGCGAATCGTCCTCCCCGAGTCTCTCTGCGGCGAGCTCGGCGGTGTGTTTGACCGTGTATTTTTTCTCCAGGTCCGCGAGGCCGGCCTTGAGTTGAAAGATGCAGCCGGGACAGTCCGTCGCGATCACGGCCCGCCCGCTCTCCTCGATCTTTTGCTTTTTGTCAGCCCAGAACTTAGCCGCGATCTCCGGGTTCTTGACGGAAAACACGCCGCAGAACCCGCAGCAGGCATAGGGCTCGCTCTCGGCCTGGGGATCATAGCCGAGGCTCTTGAGGAGCTTCAGGGGTTCGTCCTTGAGCTTCAGGTCGTTCAAATAATGACATGGATAATGGTAGAAAACTTCTCCCCGCTTCCCGTCCTTTTTGTCTTCAGGGAGGAATCCCCTCTTCACCATGAACTCGGTGAAATCGTGAACTTTTTCGGCCCACGGCGCAGCCGCCCCGTCGAGCTCGGGATAGAGCCTTTTCAGGATGGAGTTGCCCGTCGGGCAGACGGTCAGGATGTAATCAGGCTTCTCTTTTTCGAATGACTTGAGGTTCGCCTTCATCAGTTTCCGCACATCGCTTGTGTCCCCGAGATGATGGCTCGGCGCGCCGCAGCAGGCCTGGTCGGCCGGGCAGACGACGTCGAACCCGAAGCGGGAGAGGACCTTGACGACGCTTTCGCGGATGTCCGGGAAAAAGAATTTTGCGAGGCACCCCTCGAAGAGATAGATCTTTTCGCCTTTGTGCTCTTCCTCTGAAGCTGCGCCCTTCTTCAGATTGAGGACCGGGAAGTGCTTTCCCTTGGCCCAGGCGAAGGGCAGTTTCCGGAGATGGCCGTTTTTCTGCCAAATTTTCTGGAGGACAGACAATGCCTTTGTTCCCGCGTCCGACAGAGAGAGTCTCCGGAAAACGGCCGAGATTGCCCGTTCAAACAATGTCGGCCCTTTCCAATTTTTCAGCTTGAGCAGGATCTTGCTCGTCGGGATCCCGACCGGGCAGAATTCCTCGCATTTTTTGCAGTCCGCGCAGAGGTCGAGAAGCTTATCGATTTCCTTGGGCGACCTCGTCGCGGCCGTGAGCAGGATGCCGATGCCGCCGGGATAGACCTGCCCGCCGTAGACATGCCCGCCGACCGCCTGAAAAACCGGACACTGCAGCATGCAGCCGCCGCATTTCAGACAATAGAGGATCTCTTCGAAATCTCTGTCGCGCGAGATGTCCAGCCGGCCGTTGTCGAGAATAACAATGTGGACTTCCTTAGGGCCGTGGACGCCGATGACCAGCTCCTTCTCGATGTCCGTCGTTTTGCTCGGCCCGGTGATAAAGGAGACGTACGATGTCATTTTGTGGCCGGACGATCCGGTGATCAACGCTTTGAGGAGCGTCGTCGCCTGCTCCATCGTCTCGACGAATTTCTCGGCCGTGACGAGGGCGATATGGACGGGAGGAAGCCCCGTCACGAGCCGGGCGTTGCCCTCGTTGCTGACGAGGACGAGTGTGCCCGATTCGGCGATGGCTAGGTTGGCGCCCGAGATCCCGACGTCCGCGTCGATGAAGACCTGGCGAAGCTCCTGGCGCGTAATCTTGACTATCTCTTGGATATCCGGGGGGACGGGGCGGCCGAGATGCTTGGAGAAGAGCTCCGCGACCTCTTCTTTGGTCTTGTGCAGCGCCGGCGCGGTGATGTGGGATGGCCGCTCGCCCGCGAGCTGGACGATCCATTCGCCGAGGTCGGTCTCGACGACCTTGAATCCTTTCTTTTCGAGATACGGATTCAGCCCGATCTCTTCGCTGACCATGGACTTCGATTTGACGATAAGGCGGGCCTTGCTCTGGCGAAGGATCTTTTCGATGAGCGCGAGCGTCTCTTCGGGGGTGGATGTTCTGTAAACCCGTGATCCGGCCGCGGTCGCTTCCTTGCTGAACTTTTCGATCAGGCCGTCGAGCTTCGGGACGCATGCTTCGCGGACGGCCCGCGCTTTCTCTTTGATCTCCGGCCAGGGGACCTCGTCCCGTGTCTTTTTGAACTTGGAAAAATGGTTCGCGCTCGCTTTCTTGAGCGCGTTCTGGAGGTTCTTATCGCGGAGGGCCCGCCTAACCTCTCTTTTCTTCGGATACCAGAGAGGCACTTATTCCTCCCGGCCTTTCTTTTTCGACTGCTCCATCCACTGTTTGATGTCGACCAGGATCTCCCGCGGCTTGCTGCCTTCCGACGGCCCCAGGACGCCTTCCTGTTCCAGCTGGTCGATGATGCGCGACGCGCGCGCGTAGCCGAGCTTGAGCCTGCGCTGGAGGTAAGAAGCCGAGGCTTGACCGGTATGGAGGATGAGTTTCATGGCCTCGTCGTACAGCTCGTCTTTCTCGCCGAGGTCGGCCCATTCCTGAGGGCCCGTGCTCTTGAGGACGCTGATGAGCCGTTCGTCGTAGTCCGGAGTTCTTTGTTCCTTGACGAATTTGGCCAGGCGGCGCACTTCAGGAATCGAAACATAGGCGCAGTGGAGCCGGAGCAGCCGCGGATAGTTCGGCGGCATGAAAAGCATATCGCCCATACCGAGGAGCTTATCCGCGCCGCTGGTGTCGAGGATGACCCGGGAGTCTATCTTGGACGGGACGCGGAACGCGATCCGGCTGGAAAAGTTGTTCTTGATCGTGCCGGTGATGACGTCGATGGACGGCCGTTGCGTGGCCAGGACGAGGTGGATGCCGACCGCACGCGCGAGCTGGGCCAGGCGGGCGATGGCATAGTCCACGTCCTGGGCGCTGACCATCATCAGCTCGGCCAGCTCGTCGATAATGATGACGATGTAGGGGAGGGGTTTGAGGTTCGCTTTCTCCTCTTCGGTCAGCCTCCCCTTCTTTTCCTTTAAGACCTGGGCGATGTGGTGGTTGTATTGTTCGATGTTCCGGACCTTGTTCTGGCTGAGCAGATGGTAGCGCTGCTCCATCCGTTTGACGGCATCCATGAGAATGATGCCGGCCTTCTTCGGGTCGTTGACGACGGGGCTCAGCAGGTGCGGAATGCCGTCGTAGAGGGTGAACTCGAGGCGCTTGGGATCGATGAGGATGAGCTTGACCTCGTCGGGCGTGGCCTTGTACAGGATACTCGCGATCAGGGCGTTGAGGCAGACGCTCTTCCCCGTTCCGGTGGCGCCGGCGATGAGGAGATGGGGCATGATGCCGAGGTCGGTCACATAGACCTCGTCGTGGACGGTCTTGCCCAAGGCGAAGGTCAGCTTGGACGGCGATTTCTGAAAGTTCTCGGACTCGATGATGTCCCGGAGCTTGATGATTTCCCTCTTGTTGTTGGGAATTTCAACGCCCAGCGAGGACTTTCCGGGGATGCGCTGGATCCGGACGGACTCGGCGCCCAGGGCCAGCGAGAGGTCCTCGGAGAGGTTCGCGACCTGGCTGATTTTGATTCCCGGATTGGGATAGAACTCGTAGGTGGTGATGATCGGGCCGGGATGGTATTCCTTCACTTCGCCCTCGACCTTGAATTCCCTGAGCTTCTCCTCGATGCGCTGCTTTTTCTCAAGCAGTTCGTTCTTGTCGATCTTTTCGGCGGGCTTGCCGGGGTCGAGGAGGTGGAGCGGCGGAAAATCGTAATCTTCCGACACGGGGAAGAGGAGCAGCTCTTCATCGAGGCGGGGAAGCTTGATGTCGGGGGGCTTGACCGGGCCGGTCTTCAGCTCGGGCGCCTCGTCCTTTTTGCCCGCCGGCTTTTTATCATCCGGGACAGTTGGCTTCGTCGGCCGCTCCTTGGCAAGCTTCTTCTCGTCGGGCGCGGGCTTTTTTGCCGCCGCCGATTTTATCTCCTTTTGTTTCGCCTCGGCCTTGGGCCGTTCCGCGATCTTGATCCGGACTTCTTTAAAAGCGAACGTGAACATCCGGCCAACGGCCTGGAACAATTTTTTGAGCGAGAACCCCGTGGAGAAGATGATAAACAGCGACGCGGCGGTGAGGAGAAAAATAAGGGTGCCGGTGCTGTTCAGGAACGATTGGAGGAAGGCGTTCAAAAGGTCCCCGATCAAGCCGCCGACCTGGATCTCCGTCCCGCGGAAGGTCGCGTTTTGGAAAAAGAGGATGAGGAGCGGGCAAAGGATGAAGAGAAGAAGGGAAAATTTCCCCCCTTTTCGGAGAAGGTGCTTCTTCTCCCCGGTCATCACGGTCTTGAAGCCCAGATAGGCGATCATGAACGGCAGAAGGAACGCCGTGAACCCGAAGACCTGGAGGACGACGTCGGCCAGCCAGGCCCCCACTTTTCCGCCGTAATTGTGGACTTTGTGCTCGGCGGACACGGTGCTGAAGAGCGACGGGTCCTTGGCGTCGTAGCTCGCCAGGCTGAGGAGCAGATAGGCGGCCAGGGCGAGCAGAAGGACGCCCGCGATTTCCGAGGCGATGACGCCGCCCTTGGCCTTCGGTTTTCGCCCTTGGGCCGCGGCCTTTCTTTTTGTCTTCCTCATTTCGGAAAATTATAACATATTTGAGGCGATTTCCAGAACCGATGCCGGGCCGGTCAAAATGATGTTTGACTTCACCGAAAAGCAATGGTATAAAGAAAAGAGAGTCTCATGGGCCCATATGCGCGAAGATGGATCTTGACGGCAGCGATGGTCTTTGCGCTCATGGCCTCCTCGTTCGCGGACGCAACCTCCAAAAAGCAGGGAACATTCGAGTTTTCCTACGGCAAGTACCAGATCGCGGATGAGAGGTTCGACGAAGTCTACAAGAAAGGCGGCTCCATCCAGGGCCTTATCCTCTCGTCGTCGTTGGCCTTCGGCTTTGATTTCTATGCCGAGATCAAGACCTTCTATAAGACCGGCACTTTAACCTTTACCGAGGAAAAGACGACGCTCTTATTGGTGCCGCTTTCTTTGGGCGTCCGCTATGTCCTTCCGGGAAACTATGTCCTTCCTTACGCCGGCGGAGGCGCCGACTTTTATTTCTATTATGAGAACAACCCTATCGCGACGACGATGAACATCGCCAAGGGCTATCATCTCCTGGCCGGCATCTATCTCCAGTTCGGAAAGAATTCGCCCCTTCGCTTGAGCGGCAGGGTCAAGTACACGCGGGTCAAGACGACGGAGGACGGCATCGCCATCGAGCTCGGCGGGTTCGAATACGGCGCCGGGATCGCCATCAGCTTCTAGGAATTCTCCTCCCCCAGATTCTTTTCCCCTAATGACAAAACGGCCTCCGGCTCCTCTCTTCGTTCAGAAGAGGCCGAAGGCCGTTGGCTCGGACTTCTTCCGGTTATCTTTCCGTGACAGTCGCGGACTTCCGGCTCTCCCGGCCGTCCTTATACACGGTCGTCACGGCATAGGCGTACTTCGGGTTGACGGGCAGTCTGGCGTCTTTGTACGAGAACGTGGAGGAGTCCAGAGTCTTGATCGCGACGAATTGCTCGTCGTCGTCCGTCGCCTTTTTGCGGTAGATCCCGTAGCCGTTCACGTCGTTATCGTCGTTGAAGGCGTTCTTCTCGAAGCTGATCGTGTTGTTCTTCTCCCGGTAGAAAAGGATCCTGTTGACGGTCGTTTGAAGCGCGGCGTTCAGGGGAGGGAACTTGAACTTCGTGGATTCGGTCACGGTGGAGGACGGTTCGCTCTCGACGTCGAACGTGCTCAGGGAGGTCAGCCGGTAGGCGTACTTAGTTACGATGTCCAAGTTTGAGTCCTCGTACTGGAGGACGGAACTGGAGGCCGAGCTGATAACGACGAAGGAGCTGTCGGCCGCGCCGATCGGCTTCCGGTAGATCTTATAGTTTTTGAGCGGGATGGCGGCGTTCAAGGGGTTGGCCGCCCAGGTGATCTTGTTGATCTTCTTGGTCTCATCGGCATTCAGACGGGTGTCGATGGCCGGGCTCAGCGGGGGCTTGGGCGGGGGAGTGATCGTGAAGGCGGCATTGCTGACGTCGAAATTACTGGCGTTGGCGGCATCGCTGATCCTCACCAGGCAGTTGGCGCTGGGCGTGCTCGGGACCGTCCACGCATACGAGCCGTTGTTGGGGGCGGAGGCGATGATCGTCGAATAACCGGTCCCGCCGTTCGTCGAAAGTTCGATCTTGACGTTGGCCACGGTCGCCTCTTGGGTCGTCCAGGTGATGTTGTGCGTTGTGCCGGCTTGCCAGCTCTCCCCGCCGTTGGGCGAGGTCACGGTGACGGAGGTCGCCCGTTTTTCAGAGTACATGATCTCCCGGTTGCCGCCTTCGACGTCGGGATAGACGATGTATAAACTCCCGTCCGGTCCGACGCGCAGGCAGGGCTCTCCGGAGTGTGTGGTGTTGTTCGTAAAGTTGATGTTCTCCGACCAGGTCTTCGGTCCGCCCGGCGTCCGCGTTTCATAGGACTTCATGAAGACCTCCCAGTTCGTGCCATCGACCCATTCCATCCAGGCGATCCAGATGTCCTTGGTGTCCGGATTGACGCCGATGGTCGCGCCTACCGACCAGTCGGGCGTTTGGGAGATGTTTTCCGCGGCCTGCCACGCGCCGTTGACTTGCCGCCTCAGCAGGACTTCCCGGTTCGGACCCGACTCTTCGTACCAGACGACATAGGCGTTCCCGTCCGCGTCGGCGGCGACCTTCGGCTCGGTCCAGTTTAAGCCCGTGCCCGCCGATATCGCGAGAGGAGCGGTCCAGGCGGAATGGTTTCTCGGGGTCGTGTTCTTGGTGTACCAGACGGACGAGTTCCCGAGGAAGCGCCTGATGAAAACGAGGTGAGCCGTTCCGTTCTTGTCGAAGGTGAGATTGGGCATGTATTTCGAACTGCCCTCGAAAGCGGGGATCACATCGCCCTCGTTCCATTGTCCCGTCGCCGGATTACGGTACCGGCAGGCGAGCTCGAACGTGTCGGTGATCGTAGTGTCCTCCATCCATACGGCGTAGAGAAACCCGTCAACAGGATTGACGGCCAGGGAGACATAGGAGGAACTCCCCTCAGTTTTCGACATGAATTCGTTCCGCGTTTTGACCCCGTTGACATATTCCTGGAAGACGATTTCCATGCTGGGGATCGACCAATCGGCGTCGTGGTAGGCGAGGTAGGCGGACCCGTTGGTGGGATGGACGGCGATCGACGGGAATCCGGTGTCGTCGATGGCCGTATAGGCAAGAGGGCTTCTGACGGCATCCGGCCATAACCCGGACTTGTTCGAGTTGAACATCATGTATCTGGGTAAGCCCACTCCTCCGACCCACTCGGTCCAAGTGGCGTAGGCTTTTCCGTCGGCGTCGATGGCGATGCTCGGCAGCTCGCTCGACCATCCCGTTTTGGAGATGTTCACGGGCGTCGTCCAGCCCGTCGGAACGGCCGCTGCCGGACCGGACTGTTTTTGGACCGATTTATTTTGGGAATTCATCGCGGCGCCGGCCAGCATCAAGAGAGAGACAGATGCCGATGTTAGAAAAAAGAATATTCTCTTCGTCATAAAAGACTCCTTTTCAAGAGATAGAAGGGAGGTATTATACACGAGTCCCGGGTTTAGTCAATCGGAGGGGGCGGATCAAACGGCGTCGAAATCGCCGAGCGTGATGTACCAGGAGGCCGTGTCGAAAAGCCCTGCCGGCGCCGGCTCGGACGCGTTCCAGCTCAGGAGGATCGGGAATCTGCGCGGAAGAAGACGCCTGGGGCAGACCAGAAACCCGTTGCGGCGGAGGGCCTTGGCCGCAGGGCGGCGCTTGAGCATCAGGCAACCGACAAGAGCCGCGCCTCTGGAGCGGGCTTCCCGCAAGAAAGCTGAGGCGAGAAGAACGGCAGCGGTTTTTCCTTCCGGCGAGTCGGCGACGAGCAGGTCGACGATCATGCCCCACAGAAGGTTCTCGATCTTCGTCACGCTTCCGACGAGGAAGCCGATCAAGCGTCCGTCCAAACGTGCGGTGAAGATCTCATAGCGGCGCGTGGGGTGATGGGCGAACCTCCAGTCGAGGAAGTCCCGGTCGCGGACGAGGATATGGGTGAAATCATCCTTGACGCTTTCCCAAAAAGCATCGAATTCAGCGCCGAACTCCGTTATCTTTTCGATCGTCATCGACCGGGATTTCCGGCGCGGACGGATGACGGAAACTGCCAGGCGCAGAAATGGGTTCCCGAGGCGGGCGCAGGCGCGCCAGAGGATTCCTTTTTTGGATTTCTCCACGGCGAGGACGCGGGGAAGATCGAAGGGCAGGATCCAGAGGGGCAGATCGCCGATTTCGCGGTAGTTCAGGTGGCGCAGGCAGGCGCCAAGGGAGTTGGAGTTGGGGTAGCCGAAGGTGAGGTCGATTCCGGATTTCGCGCAGCGCGCAGTGACTTCGCCGTAGAGGCGGAAAAAGATGCCCCGGCCCCTGTAGTCCGGATGGGTCATGCCGTTCACGGCGAGACAGCCCGGGCGAACGACGGCCCCGATTTTGAATTTCAGGGGTACGCCCGCGCAATGGCCGGTGACGAGCGTCCCGGTTTTAGTGACGAACTCGATCGCCTGCCCGCCGGGGTTTCGATCGTAGAGCCAGATCAGGTAGCGGGGATCGGAGACGTCCTCGCCGGGAAAGATGATCTTCGCCAGCGCCGTCAAGCCCTCGCGGTCCTGGTGCCTCAAGAGGATGTCCTGATCAAAATTCCGGCGGGACGAAGACTCGGTTCTATTCCCGGGAGATCGAGGAGCGGACAGCGATTTCGCCATTTTTTTTCGCCTATTATTCAAAAGAGGCCTTTTTCTGTCAAGCCGATCGTCCGGGTTGAGGCTCTTTATCCGGATCAGAGCGGCGGCCCCGAGGGCCGGCCCTAATCTGATGGAATATATCGAAGAGATCAGTGAACTTGGCGATGGTCACCTGCTCGGGGCGCGTATTCCGGTCAAGTCCGAATTTCGCCCAAGCCCGCTCGACGAAAGCGGATGGCCTGCCGGAGGCGATCAGATTGTTAAACAAGGTTTTTCTTCTCTGCCTGAAGCAGTCCTGCAGGAAACGGAGGAACCGGCGTTCATCGAAGACAGGAAAAAGCGGGGACGGTCTTTTGTCGAGCGAGATCAAAGCAGATTCGACCTTCGGCGGAGGAGAGAACGAGCCGGGATGGACGGAAAAATGCAGATGCGCCGAGAAATAGAGTTGGATCAGAATGGAAACCGGCGCGTAATCCTTGGGACCGGGAGCGGCAGAGATCCGCTCGGCCACCTCTTTCTGGACGAGAAAGACGCACTTTTGAAAAGCCTCTTTTTCCTCGATCACTTTGAAGAGAAGGGGCGAAGAGATTGAATAGGGCAGGTTGCCGGCGAGCTTGGCGTTTTTTGTTCCGGCCCCATAGGCCTCAACGAGCTCTCCGAAATCAAGGGCCAAAACATCTCCGGCCACGATCTTGACATTGGGCGGGGCCTTTTCTTCAAGCGCCGGGATGAGCCGGCGGTCTTTTTCGACGGCCACGACCGTCCCGGCTTTTTCGGCCAGCGGCAGCGTCAAAGCCCCTCGGCCTGCTCCGATTTCGATGATAAGGTCATCCGGGCCGGGATCGATCACTCGAACGATCTTTTCCAGGACACCCGGACTCTTCAGGAAATGCTGTCCGAGAAGACGCCTTTTCTTCCGTTTGAACTTGTTCATATCGCGCAAATTAGGTTATTTGACTTTTCGAGCATCCGGATTTATATTATACGCTTTCAATCAGTTAAGCGCGAGATGAAAAACAACGTTTTGATTGCTCTGCCCGCCAAAGACGAGGAAAAAAAGCTCGGTCCTGTCCTCGTCCGGATCCGGCGTTATTTTCCGGGCGTCGATATCCTCATCATCGACGACGGAAGCTCGGACCGGACGGCCGAGATCGCCCTGGAGAAAGGCGTCCTCCTATTCAAGCATGACCGGAACTACGGATACGCGCGGGCCCTCCAGTCTGCCCGGGAATTCGCCCTTAGCCGCGGATACGAATATCTCGTCCTTTGCGACGCGGACGGGCAGCACGAGCCCCAGGACATCGGCAAGATTATCGAAGCTCTGGTCGAAAATAAGAAGGACTATGTCATCGCTTCGCGAGTGCTCGGGAGCGCGGCCCACGGCGACCCGTTTATCCACAAGTACGGCCGGCGGCTCTACTCGTTCATCGTGGGCATGATGTTCTATCCGACGTTCCGGACGAAGATCACAGATTCGAGCTCGGGGTTCAAAGGCTGGAACAGACGGGTCATGGAGGTCCTGTCCGAGATCTATAAGACCTCGAACAAGCTCCACGACGGCCGCATCAACGACCTCGAGGAGCTTTTCCTCATGTCCAGAAAAAGATTTTCGGTCATCGAGGTTCCCGGGCGTTTCTATAAGCGGGCGGACGATGTCTCGCGGATCTACGGGAATTACGGCCTATCGGGAGGCGGGATCAAGATCAAGGACGTCGTCTACGTCCTCTCCTGGCCAGTGCTTTTTTTCCGGACCGTGTTCCGGAACATTTTTCGCTAAGGACAAGATTTTGAAGATCAACTATTACAGCCTAGGATACCTGCTCCTGGCCGTTTTGAGCGGCATCGCCTACGGGTTCGCCGGCACCATCCTGAAAAAGAGCGCGGTCGACCTGAAACTATCGGGGAACGTCTTCGCGATCTTGAAAGAGGTGCTCACGGCCAAATACGTCCTGCTCTCTCTCGTCTTCAGCGGGACGGGCTATCTCATTTACCTGTTCATCATCCGCAAGGCCGAGATCATCTCCACGACGCTCATCATCCAGGCCGTATTGTTTGTTTCGACGCTCTTTTTCGCGGCGCTGCTGTTCAAGGAGGCGGTCACGCTGTCCAAAATCCTGGCCCTCCTTCTTATTGCGGCAGGCATCGCCGTGCTGCTGGCGGGGAAATAGGCGGCCGCTGTTCGGAGGCAGCATGACTCGGCCAGCCAGGGCGATGAGTTCATCTCAAGGGAGAATCAAATGAGATTCAGGATCGGGTTCGACCCGGACGACAGAAAAAAGGTGCATGACTACTGGGACGAGATCTTCACGACCCAACAGTGGACCGAAGGAAAATTTACGGCGATGTTCGAGGAGAAATGGGCGGCCTGGAACGGGCTGCCCGCGCTCAGCTTTGGGAGCTGGAGCGGGGCGGCCCTCACGGCCCAGGAGTTCTTCAAGGTCAAAGGAAAGATTGTCCTTTGTCCTTCGAACACGTTCATGGCCACGCCCCTGAGCGTCGTCAAAGCCGGAGCCCGCGTCGAGTTCGTGGACTGCAACAAAGAGGACCTCTGCCTGTCGTTCGAAGACCTGAAGCGCAAGGTTGAGCGGTTCAAGCCGGCTGCGGTATGGGTCGTCCACATCGGAGGCCACATCGCTTTCGAGATCGAGAAGATCAGCCGCTTCTGCAAAGAGCGGCGCATCGTTCTTTTAGAGGATTGCGCCCATGCCCACGGCGCGTCTTGGAACGGCCGGAAGCCGGGAACCTGGGGCGAGGCCGGCATCTATTCGTTCTATGCCACGAAAACGATCACGACGGGCGAGGGCGGGATTCTGGTCTCGGCCAATAAGGATCTCCAGGAATTTTCCAAACGGAGCCGGAACTACGGAAAACCGGACTTCACGGTCGAAGGACTGAACTACCGGATCAACGAGTTCGCCGCGGCGCTCGGCGTCGCCCAGGTCGACCGGATGGCCGATATCGTCGCCTGGAAGAAGGCTTATGCCGAAAAGCACCTGGACCCGAAGTTCCCGAACCGGGTGAAGTTCCCGGCGGGCATGATCTCCGGATACTACAAATACATCATTTTCGATCCGGTCGAAAAATCCACGGGAAAGGTCTATGACCGGCCGTGCCACAAGATAATGAACAGGGACGATGAGCTGCCGAACACTGACTGGGTAGCCAAGAACCACTGGTGCGTTCCTTTGTATTACAAAGGGGAGTGAGGGACCGCGAGACACGAATCACGGGGGAAGGAGAAGGAGATATTAAAAGTGCAGGAACAAAAGAAGATCAGGGTCGCGGTCATCGGTTTGGGCAAGCTTGGGATTCTGCATACGGCGGTTGTGAACATGATCCCCCAGGCCGAGCTTGCTGCGATCGCGGATATCAACAAGCAATTGTCCACATACGTCCAGCAGTCCGGCCTCCGGGCGCCGTTCTTTTCGGATACGGACCAGATGCTGGCTGAGGTCAAACCGGACGCGGCTGTCATCTGCACGCCGGCGTTCGCGAATCTGTCCGTCGCCGAGCCGTGCCTCGTCCGGGACATGGACCTTTTCCTCGAGAAGCCTTTGGCCCACACGTTTGATGCCGCGAAAAAATTGACCCGCCTCGTTTCCGGACGGAAGACCGTCCATGCCACGGGATATCTGTTCGCCCATATGTCCCTTTACAAGAAGGCCAAGAGCTTGCTCGCCGAAGGCCTGCTCGGCCGCTTGTATCGCGTCCGCTCTTCCGTGTACACGAGCGAGGTGTTCGGCAAGAAAAAGGGCTGGTATTACGACGCTGAAAAATCCGGAGGCGGAGCGGTGATCAACATCGCCTCGCATCTTCTTTACGTCCTCTATTGGTATTTCGGCACGGCGAAGAGCGTCTTTGCCCAGACCCGGCATATCTATTCGGACGTCGAGGATGCGGCGACCGCCCTTCTTGAGTTTGCGGATGGTCTTCAGGTCGTGATGGATGTCTCGTGGAGTGTCCCGGCATACCGCCTGCCGTACACGGAGATCCACGTCGAAGGCGATAACGGGACGATGGAGCTGACCAACGATTATCTCAAGCTCTATCTCTACAAAGCGCACAGGGGCTATCCGAAGGAATGGACGACGATCCACAAGATCGATCTGCCTTCGGGCTCCCGGTTCGAGATCGGCGCCGAAGGGCTCTACGAGGAGGACCAGGATTTCATCAGTTGCTGCCTCGACCGGAAGAACCCGGCCGTCACGTGGAACGACGGCTTCGAGGTCCAGCGGATGATCGAGGCGATCTACCGCTCGGCAGCCCAGAGGAAAGCCATCTCAATAGGAGAGATTCAGTGACCGTAAAACTCGACAGATTGATCCTCGGGGCGAACCCGTTCGAGGGCGTAAGCTACATATCCCGTTCGCAGTCCGTTCATTATCTGGAATATTTCGCCAAGGACGAGAATGTCGTAGCCGTCCTTGACGCTGCGTACAACGCGGGCGTCCGGGCTGTCACCTGCTCAAACACGGCCAACGTCATGGCAGCCTTCCAAAAATTTCCGAGGACGAAGGACCTCGCAATCTATCCCGTCATCCCCAACGCCTACGAATACGCCATGGAGGCATCGGAAAAAGGCGTGCTGGGCGCGGTGCTGTCCAAGGCCAGAGGCTTTAGTATATACCAGAAGGTCAAGCTCGGGCTAAGGGCCATTGCCAAGATCAAAAGCGTCCTGACCAAGGACGTCATGGACCTGCTGCTCGAGCTCCTCAATTTTGAAATGACCAGTTTTGAAAAGCTCAATCTCGGCGGCGTGATCCTCCACGGCCAGATCACCGACCTGGCGCTCTCCTCCCATAATCCCGATATCCTCTCGATCTTCCAGGACGTAATCCGGGAGAGTTACGATCTCGAGCCCATTCTCGCGACACACAACTTCGGCCTGCTTCTCCCCCAGCTCATCGAGTGGAAGATCAAGATCCCCATCATGGCGCCGTTGAACTCCAAAGGCTTCATGATGAAACCGTCCAAGGAGGAATGCGAGAAGTTTGTCCAGGAAGCCGGCTATCAGATTATCGCCAAGAAGGTCCTGGCCAGCGGCCGGCTGACGCCCGAAGAGGCATTTTCCTATCTGCTGGACAAAAAGATCGACGCCGTGGTCGTCGGCGTGGGGTCTGTTTCCGAAGCGTACCACACGTTCGCGGCGGCGAAGAACATCTTGAAGATTTAGTCGGACCGAGGAATCGCCTCCATCTCGACCTTATCGAAAAAGAAAACGCCTTTTCCCGACGCTCGGATCTCCAGAATATAACGGCCAGCATCCCTTGAAACAAAATCGAAGGGAAGAGAGAGATACGCATCTTCCGGACCCGGCATCCGGAGCTTCTTCTGGTAGGTGACCTTCCCTCTTCTCGTGAGTTTGACAAGCAGCATGAGAATCCGGGCGTCCTCGCTTGCGGGTTTGATGTAAAGGCGGCCGCGGAATTTCGTCTGTCCGGGAAGGACGATCTTGCTGTGCCCGATGACTTTCGGGCTGTCCGACTCTACCCGGACCGCGAACCGCCCGCCGGCTTGCGGATCGAACAAGGGAAGGCCGGTCTCCCTGTCCATCGTCTCGGCCTCATAGACAGTCTCGTCGGCGGCTGGCCAAGGACCTTTCTGAATGTCATAGAGATCAAACCAGCTTCGCCATATCCAGTAGCGGACGAGATGCCTCGCTCTCCCAGTTTCCTCGGGGAAGCGCTCGACGTAGTACCTCAATTCATCGTTGTACTTGCCCAGAAAGAGGTGCGTTACTCCCTCCCGCTTGAGGAAGCCAGGATCGTCATTGGCGTAGTGAGGGAAGTACGTATGTGCCTTGTTCCGGTTCTCCAGAGAGAGACTGGGGACGAGCAGTCCGGAAAACACCGCGTCCGGAAAGGCCCGGCCCAGGTCCTGCCCGATCGTTTTCAAATTGAACGTAGGATTCGCGACCCAATGAACGTATTCGCCGATATTTTGATAGGCGTACAGCGCAAGAACAATGGCGGCGGCGGCCGCGGCGGCCTTTTTCGAAAGGACGATGCCCTTGCCCCGCATGACCCTGCTTAAGACGAGATAGAGCAGGGCCGCAAGCGCCAAGGACAAAAGCAATGTGTGCAAGAGCAGCTTGTCTTTTCGGGGAGCGATATCGTCCAGAGGAAAGATCATTTGAGAATAGGAAGAGGCGGCGGCCCAGACGAGGATGAAAATCCCGGCGAAGAAGAGGCCTCGCTTTTTGAGGCGGCCGTCCAACCGGAAGCCGTCGAGGAGCCGGGTGATAAAGATGCTTGCAAGAATAACGAGAGGGATCGTGAATTCGATGAAATGGCGGATCGGACGGTAGCCGATCACCGAATTAATCCCGAGGCCGACGACCAGCCAGGTCGAGCAGAGAATCTCCAGGGGAGTGATCGGGTCCTTCTGTTTTTTGCTGAAGAGCGCGACGAGGAAGGCCAACAGGTAGAAAAAAATCACGAAGGTCACCAGCCGGTTCGTGGGATAAAACGAGAACGGCGGCCTCCCCACCCAATTGCTCAAAGCCTGGCCCGGGCTGAGGGGAAGCATGATCCTGGCGTTGAGCCCGCTGACGTTAATAAAGACCGTCGGATAGCGCAGAAACACGAAGAAAAACCAGGGAACGGCGACGAGGAGGGCGCCGCCGAAGAAATAAGCGATGCGGCGAAAGTTCAGCTTGAATTTCATAACCTCGCGTCGCTGGACGAGAATGAGGAGAAACGCAACGGGCAGGATGGCGAAGTGAAAATAGAGGATCTTGGGCTTGGACAGGAAGGAAAAACTCAGGCACAAGGCCGCCCAAAAGAAGTCGGGCGGCCGCTCCCAGGCTTTCAAGAAAAAATAGATCGCCAGGATGACGAAGAGCGTCATCGGTATGACCTGGTCGTTAATCCGGTTGAAGATGCCGAAGGGGTAGTTGAGGGCTAGCATGAAGAAGAAAAGAAGGCGCGCCTTCGGGAAATATCTGGACGACAGCAGGTAAAGACTTAGCCAGAGGAGGACGCTGAAGAACAGTGGAACGAGGTTCATCTGCCAGATCCCAGTCCCGAACATAAGGAAGGAGAGATAAGTCACAAAATGGGGCACGGGCGAGAACGGCGCAGCTCCCAGCTCCTCGATCTTCCATTCGCCGAGGACGACCTTGCTCCGGGCATTGAACGCGTAGTTGCCGGGGTCGCCGTATTCGCCGCAACTTGCCGGACTCAGGTTGTCCGGCGGGTCGGCCGATAGATGGACGAGCCGCATAGAGAAAAAAAGGATGAAGAGAAAGAGGAGGATGAGCTTTTCAACGCTTGGTGACTTCGGCTTAAGAATCTCGGGTCTCTCTTGCTTCGGGAATTAGATTTTTGCCTGAAATCGAGAATTAATCTTATTATGGCCGCCCGGATAAGTCAAACGTAAGGGCCGCATTCAGTGATAGAGGATTGAAGGGGCGATTCGAAAATTCGTCAGAATGTCAGGACGCCTTTATTCAAGAAATTGAAGCCAAAGCTCACGCCGAGGCCATACTCGTTTCCGCCCAGGTCGATCGAGATATCGTTCTCGGTCGTGGTCGCCTTGGTGAACCTGTAGTAGAGCTTGATCCGCAGATAATCGATCTTGGGAATGATGATATAGACGCCCAACTCATAGTGCCAGCCAGAGGTCGAGCCCGATGTATTGGCGAGGGTGCTTTCTTCCTTGTAGCTGTACCAATCCTTGCCGATGCCGACAAAAGGCAGGGCATATTTCGTCTGGTAGAGGACGTGTCCGGCGAGGGTGATCGGCGTCATGGAAAATTTGGTTGGGGTCTGGTCCAGTGTCGAAGAGCCGTTCTTTGAATAGGTCCTGACTCCGAGGGAAGCGTCCAGCTGAAAATCCCGGTAATAACCGAGAGTTCGGGTGAGGTTCAAGCCGTATTGCAAATCCGTTTCGCTGCCGTAGATCTCCCGGAAATCGCTCGAGGGGTTCTTGTATGTGCCGACTGTGAACCCGATGGTCGTGTTGAAGAATTCGGGATATTTCGTTTCTTCGAATTTTTGCGCTTCTTTAGGGGCTGTGGCTTTGGCTACTTTCACCGCCTGAATCGGTTTTGGCTCGAGCGGAGGAGTGACAGCTTTTTCGGGTTTCGGCTCCTCTATCGTGAACCTGATGGTGAGCCCGCCTTCCGTCTTCTGGATCTCGTAAGCCGGCAAGGGGCCGCTGAAATCGAAGATCACGCGCGCGATCAAGGGCCCGAACTGGCCTGTCCGGATGCTCTTAATCCCGAAGACGTTGACCTCATAATAAGGCTGTGTATCGATCTTCTGGACGGGGGAGATATCGACGACTAGGCGGGTCGGGTTGTTCAAAACCAGGGGCTGGTAAAGGAAATCGCCGTCGATCCGGACAGTGACTTCGATGCCTTTGTCGAGCTTGAGATAGCCGATGCTTTTGATCACTATGGGATTCTGGCCGGGGGTCTGCTCGGCTCCCCAAGAGCCGGTCGCCAGAGTGCCGAAGATCAGGAAGGCCGCGGTGAAGAACACGATGCTTTTTTTCATCAAAAATATCTCCTTAAAACTTATCATTCACCATTCCTGACCCGGGGCCTTCGATGCCATCCTTCCGGAGCGTGGAAATGATGTAAGAATATTTTTTTGAGGGGGCGATTTTAGCATCAAAATATTTATAGGTCAAGGCGTTTGTCAGAAACGGAATCGTCGCCACGAGCTGGAAGGATGTCTCGCTTCCATCTTGTTCTTTTCGATAGATCTTGAATGCGGCGATCTGGCTCGGCTCGGCCTTAAGGCTGCTTTGCCAGCGGAGCAGGTTGCCCGGCTGACTGTAAAAAAGGATCTTGTTGGCAGATCTCGCCACCCGGACTTCGACCGGCGGAAAAGGCAGGATCTCGATGCCGCCGAACCAGGTCTCGGCCATCACCTGGAATCCCTTGGGGTTTGGGTGCACGCCGTCGGGAAGGAGGAGAGACTGCCACCCGCCTTCTGATGCCGGGTAATTATAGAAGACGTCGAATTGATCGACCATGGGGATCTTCAGGGTTTCGGCAAGCCGGCGGATCCTGCTGTTGAGCTCGCTGATCCGGCTTTGATAGGGAGCGACGAACCACCGCCAATCTTTTCGGGGGATGATCGTGGCGATCAAGGGGAACATCCCGGCCTTCAGGCATCTTCTGGCCATTTCTTCAAGATCGAAGGCCGCGGTCTCCATCGAGATCTCGAGAAAGATGACATCGTTCGTCCCTTCCATCAAGAGCAGGTAGCGCGCCTGATGCGCCGTGATAACCGCCTCGATCCGGGTGAGCCCTTCAAGCGTTGTCTCGCCGCCGTATCCTTCGTTCCAGATTTTCGCCGCTCCGTATTTTTGAGCGAGCAGGGGCTCCAATCTGGGGATGTAACCCTGGTTTTCGGCGTAGGTGATGCTGTCTCCGAAACCGACGTATTGGTTCTCGTCCAGGTCGGGATTGAATATTGGAGGAGGGCCATGCGGCTGGACGGCCGGAGCTGAACTTTGGATCAGGTCCTTGAAAGAAATGACGAGTGTGCCGATCTGTTCGCCGGATTCCCAGGCCAGTCCGATCCTCTCGCCGAGGACGGCGACCTTGGGAGAGCGGACCGGATGGGCCTGTCCGGAAACGATCTCTATCTCCGAGCCCCAGACCTGGCCTTGTTTGTATCGGGCGAATAGCGCACCCGTCCTGTCGAAAGACCGGCTCCAGATGACGAGAGGCGTCGTTCCATAAACGAAGGCAATGGCCGGAGAGGTATCGGCGGCCATATTGTCTGTGAGCTTTTCTTCGGCCGACCATGCCGTGCCGTTCCATGATGAGCAAAAGATTTCGTAATCCAGCCCGTCATAGGCGGACCAGGCCACCCAGGGACATCCGTTCCCGTCGAGACCGGCCGACGGGCTTAGGTGGGGAAAGCGGTTGTCTTTATTGAGATTATACGGTTTGGACCAGGCCTCTCCTTGAAAGATGCTGCCGAAGATCTCGTCGCGTCCCCCGTCTCTTCCTGTCCAGAAGACCCAGATGCCCTGACTGCTGCCGGCGAGGACTTTAGGGCTCAAAGCGGACGTGAAATAAGGCCCGTTGACGATCCAGACCTTATTCTGGTTGAGGTTGGCGACACAGACATAATATCTCTCATTTACACATTGGACCCAGGCGATCCAGGGATTCAGTTCTTGGTCGAAATCGAGGTCAGGAGAAAGGAGGGGAAAGGCCGAATGGACAACGGTCTGGGCTGAGAGGAGCCTGTTGTCCTTGATGCGGCCGAAAGTGATCTCGTCTTTCCCGAAGCCGGGCTGCTCCCAGACAATCCCGATCTCGCCGGCCCCGTTCTTCTTGATAACCGGCGCAAGGGCGTAAGAAGCCAGAACGACGGCCTCGATCTCGTTCGTTTGGCCGGCAGTGCCGGAGGCTGCGAGGCTGAGGCCATTTCCGGAGTTTTGATAGACGATCATGAGATTTCCGTTGCGGTCAAAGAGGGGGTGCGCGGAGCGTCCGGCTGGCCCGGGGCGGTTTTCGTAGGCGCTCAAGGAGCCGAGGGTCAATCCCAAAACCAGCGCGCCCCATAGGAATGGATGATTTTTTGCCATTTTTGTTTCGAGGTAATATACCATAGGGGGACGGAAAAGACAAACAGCCGCGGGAGTCCCCATTTCCAGATTTGTTTTATTGACAATTTCTTCTGTTCCCTGGATAATAAACAGGAGGGCAGGAGAGCCTGGCATGAAGCGAACGACCATTTCCGTGATCCTTCTCTCGTCTTCCATGTTTCTCATCTCCCTTTTCGCCCTGGTAAAGCAGGAGGCCGGTTCACCGGGCAGGGCAGCGGCTTTGTTCGAGGCCGGCGTTCCCATCAACATTTCCAATTCCGCATCCGAATCCAGCTTCCCTCTTATCGGTCTGGATAGTGCCGGCGCAGCCTATGCCATCTGGATCGAGCGTACGGCAAGTCGTAATTTCACCTTTGCGACGAACGGGAGCGGTTCTTGGTCGGATCCCGAAAATGTCGATCGAATCTATTCCAGCGTCGAAGACGCTGGATTCCCGGCTTTTGCCGTTTCGCCTACCGGGGCCTGTCACTTGATGTTTCACGACGTCCGGGGGGCCTCGTGGGATATCTTTCATCTGGGTTATAGCGGTGTGTGGAGCACGGCCCTCAACGTGTCGAGTAACGCCGGAGGATCAGCCTATGTCTCCTCTGCCGTCAGTCCCATCGATGACGGCCTCTTTGCCGTCTGGATGGATGGCTCTTTTCGGGAATGGGAGATCTACTTAAGACAGAGGAGTGCCCAGGAAATATGGGGGGATACGCAAGTCCTTCCCCTGGGCAGGGGATATACGCCCGCCATCGCCCTCGACTCGGCGGGGAGGGCCCATCTTGCTTGGTCCACGCGCGGAGACGGAAATTCCTCGGTCTGGTATTCGAAGAACGCCACTCCGCAGATTTCCACGTCCTGGACCCAACCGGTTTTGATCAAGGGCAACACAGGAGAGGATTTCTGTTTTCCGAAGATCGGCTGCGATGATGAAGGAAATGCCTATATCATTTGGCTGGATAAGACCGCAGGAAACGAGGAGATCTTTCTTAGGAAAGTGAACGGCGATGGCACGTTGGGCGGAGAAGTCAACGTCTCCCAGACGCCCGGAGCTTCGCAGGAAGGGGTCATTGCTGTCAATCGCCAGAACGGCCATGTTTACGTGGGGTGGGCGGAAAGCGGAGAGATCTATGTCAACGCCTTAAATGAGGACGGCTGGACCGGCCGGACAAACCTCTCGAACAGCGCCGCTTCTTCAAAATCGCCAAGCTTTGCCGTTGATTCGTCGGACGTGCTTCACCTGGTTTATGCCGAAGTCTCGGGCGGCAATTGGGAGATCATGTATCTGACGACCATGGTCCCTCCGACCACGAGCACGACGAGCACGACGAGCACGACGACGACCGTTTTCCCCCGGCCCTATCCTCCGCTTGACTTATTTGTGGACACGCGGCTTGACAGCGTCCAGACTGCAAAGATCAATACGCTCGCTTGGCATCGGAATCCCGCGAACGGGAGCATCGAGATCGACAGTTATAAGATATATCGCAAGCGGGCCGAAATGCCGGACAGCGATTTCGCGTTCATCTTTTCGGTTTCGAAGGAAACCTTCGGCTATGAAGACGCCGGGCTTCCGCTCGCTCAAAGATACGCATACAGAATGACGACAATGCCCTTGAACGGAGAGGAGAGCGATGCGTCGGAGTCCGTGATCGAAGCCAGCCTGTTCCCTCCTTTGAATGTCGGATGCAGGACCGCCATCAATAACTCCCTGTTCCGCCGGGAGAAGATCAACTTGATCTCCTGGCAGGAGAATCCGTTGAATGAGGACGCGGCCGTCGCCCAATATCGGATCTACCGGAAGAGGTCCGACGAGGAGGATTCCCAATTCCAGATGATCGGCTCAGTCGGCGGCCGTGTCTTTGAGTATCAGGATCGGAAGACACCTTTCAACGAGAGATATTATTATATCGTGATGTCCGTGGACGCGGACGGAAACGAAAGCCGGCGGTCGAACACGGCCAAAGAAGGCTCCTGACCGCCGGGGCTTCTTTTATTGACAAATAATTGTTCTCCCTTGATAATGAACCCGATGACTATAGAGCGTCCGGTGAGAAGAACCGCGATTTCGATGATCATTCTCGTCGGCGCAGTGCTTCTCATCTCGGCGTTCGCCATGGTGAAGCCGCAGAAGAGAGAGCCGGGAAAGTTTGCGGCGCCGTTCGAGATGGCCCAAAGGGTCAATATCTCGAATTCCTCATCGAACTCCGACTGGCCGCTCCTGGGCGTGGACGATAACGGCGCTGCTTACGCTGTCTGGTTCGAATATCTTGGCAACAGAAAATTATATTTCTCGACGAACAAAAGCGGTCAGTGGACAACACCCGCCCAGTTCGAACAGATTTACTATGATAATGAAGAATCCGGATGGCCGTGGTTCGCTGTTTCTTCCTCCGGCATACCCCATGTTACGCTTCACGACTACCGTCCGCATAACGGCGATATCACTTATAATATTTATTATTTGATCTACCAAAACGGATGGCAGCCGGCAGTTAACATCAGCGGCAACGATTCAGGCTCTACCTACCACGGCTGCGCGGTAAATTCCGCTGATAATTACTTCTATGTCGTTTGGCAGCATGAAGCCCTGGATCAGCCCGGCAGCCAACGGACCATCAATCTGAGATACAAAAGCCCTTCGGGCTCGTGGGGGGCAATCCAAACCCTTCCCGTCGGCACCGGCTACATGCCGCAGATCGCTATCGATGCCAATGGAACGGCCCATCTTGTCTGGGGCACGGGGCACGGATGGGCCGTATGGTATTCGAAGAACGGGACTCCCCAAAATTCTGGCACGTGGACGCAGCCGATCCCTATCAAATGGAGCACGGGCAGAGAATGGAGCTATCCCATGGTCGCCTGCGATAACGCGGGGAATGCGTACGTCATCTGGATGGACGGGAATCAGGGAAATGATGAGATCTTCCTCCGGAAGGTGTTTGCCGATGGCACCCTGAGCGAGGAAGTCAACGTTTCCCAGACCTCAGGGAATTCGCCGGAGAATGCTCTGGCCGTAGCCGTCAATAAAGCGAACCACAATATCTATGTAAGCTGGGCCGAAGGTGGAGAAATCTTTCTCAGGATTTTCACGGGCACTTGGAGCGGATTGATAAACCTCACGAACAACACAGCCGATTCAAACATGCCGAGCCTCGCCGTGGATTTGGCGGGCCTGCTTCATATCGTCTACGCCGAATCTGTGAGCGGAAACTGGGAGATCTTCTACCAGACGGTTTCCCCGGGACCGACGACCACCAGTACGAGTACGACGAGCGTTCCCTCGACTTCGACCAGCTCGACCACCACGAGCACGGACACGACGAGCACGAGCACAAGCACGAGTACGTCGACGAGCACAAGTACGAGCACGAGTACGAGCACAAGCACGACGACGAGTACCACGACCAGCACTACGACGACGATACCCGTCCACCCCAAGCCGCCGCTGAACCCAGCTCTGAGCACTCAGATGAACGGCTATCAAACAAATAAAATCAACACGCTCACCTGGGAGAGAAACCCCGCGAACGACGGCCTTGAGCTGAAGGATTATTCGGTCTGGCGCAAAAGGGCCAACTTTGACGACGACGATTTGCGTGTGATCGCCTCGGTCCCGGCGACGACCTTTCAGTACGTGGACGGAGGCCTGCCCTTCAATCAAAAATACACCTACGGCCTGACGACCTGGCCGAAAGATCCCTTCGGATTGGAGAGCGACGGCTCGGAGTTCGTGACCGAAATCATCGCCTTCCCGCCCCTAAGCGCGGCCTGCCGGACCGTGACGAACAGTTCCTTGTTCCGCAGCGAAAAAATCAACATCGTCTCCTGGAAGAAGAATCCGCTGAACGAGGCCATCACGGTCATCCAGTACAATATCTACCGAAAGAAGGCCGGCCAGGACGATTCTCAATATCAGCGGATCGCTGCCGTCGCGGGCTACGCGTTTGAATATCAAGACCGAAAGCTCTCTTTCAACGAAAAATATCACTATGTGATAACGGCCGTTGATACGGGCGGGTATGAGAGCGCGCGGTCGAGCACGGCCAGCGAATAAAATTCCCGGAGAATCCCGAAATCCTCAATGACGTCAAATACTCAAGAGACTGTTCTCAGCCTTTTTCCCATGGCGAGCTGGGAAAGCGCGCTGCGACCGTGTGGGAGCTTAGCCCTCAGCGGTTCCGTTTTTTAAGGAATCTTGCCGCGATGATGTTTGAGCTCTTCTTGAAGCGAGCCCGTTTGCCTTTGTCCAGGATTTGTGGCATAAATAGGGCTCATTTTTGCCCTCGAGCCGCCTATGATCCGCAATGACTGTGTCTATTTCAAAGGCGAGACGCCCTGTTCCTTCAGGCGTCTCTGCGAAGACTGCCCGGACTACAAGCCGTTTCACGAAAAGATCCTCCTCATCAAGCGGACGGCCATGGGGGACGTCCTCAGGACGACTTCTCTCCTTCCCGGCCTGAAGAGGACGTATCCCCGAAGCTCCATCTTCTGGGTCGTGGACGAGGAGAGTGTCGAACTTCTGAAGAACAATCCCTACGTGGACCGCGTCATCCCCTTCACGGCGGAACATTGGCTGTCGCTCCTTGTCGAAAAGTTCGATGTCCTTATCTGCCTGGACAAGGACCCAGGAGCCACAGCCCTGGCAATGAAAGTCTCCAGCCCGAAAAAAATCGGCTTCGGCCTGAACGAACACGGGAACCTTACGGTCTTCAACGCCGCGTCCGCCTACGCTTATCGTCTGGGAGTGGACAATGACCTGAAATTCTTCAAAAACCGGAAAACCTACCAGGAGATCATCTATGAGATGGCCGAGATCGGCTATCGGGATGATCCGTATGTCTTTTCTTTGACCAAGGACGACCGCCGCAAAGCCCAGGAATTTTCGAGGCGCCGCCGGATAGTACCGTCGCGTCCCGCCGTCGGGCTGAATACGGGAGCGGGAACCAAGTTCGAAACCAAACAGTGGCCGCCAACGCATTATCAGAAGCTCATACGGCTGCTGACGGCCAAGCTCAAGGTCAATGTGTTTCTCCTCGGCGGTGCTCGAGAACGAACGATGAACAGGTCGCTCGAGCGGGCGGCGCCGAAGAACGTCACCAATACGGGGAACGACCATTCGCTCCTCGAATTCGCGGGTTTCATCGATGCCATGGATGTTGTGGTCAGCTCGGATTCGCTGGGAATGCATCTCGCCATCGCCCTCGGGAAAAAGGTTGTAGCCCTGTTCGGCCCGACCTGCCCCCAGGAGATCTCACTCTACGGCCGCGGGGCCAAGCTCTTCGCCGGCGTGCCCTGCTCGCCCTGCTATCGATTTACCTGCCCGGACATGACCTGCATGGACGAGATCTCTCCCGAACAGGTCTTCGAGGAGATCCGGAAAGTCCTATAAACGTTTCTATGCCCGAACACAAGCGAAAAATCGTCGTCATGATTCCGACGTATAACGAGGCCGAGAACATTCAGGCCCTGGTCCGCGAAATCCTGGCCCTGCCGGCCGCCGATGATCTTCACGTCCTCGTCGTGGATGACGATTCGCCGGACGGGACAGCGGGACTTATCCAGGCCATGGCCGCGGACGACCCGCGCGCGCATGTCCTCATTCGCAAGAAGAGGCGGGGGCGAGGCGCGGCCGGGATTGACGGCTTCAAGGCTGCGCTCGCGCTCGGCGCCGACCTCGTCGTCGAGATGGACGGCGACTTCTCCCATCAGCCCCGCTTCATTCCCGCGCTCCTTGCCGAAATGGAACGGTGCGATGTAGCTATGGGCTCGCGATTCATCAACGGCGCCGCGGACTTCAACCGGAGTGTCGCCCGGCGGATGATCACCTGGTTTGTGCGCCGATTCATCCGCCGCCGGTTTCAAACATCGATCCGCGATGTGTCATCCGGCTTCCGCTGCTTCAAACGGCAGATCCTGGAGAAGCTGGATCTCAATGACCTTGTTTCGGTGGGCCCTTCGATCGTGCTCGAAATCCTCTACAAGCTTATCCTCATGGGCGCGTCAATCCGCGAGGTGGCCATCGTCTTTGTCGATCGGCGGAAGGGACAGACGAAACTGAGCGGACGGACGCTCATCAAAACGCTCCTCATGGCCTTGAAGTTCCGGAAGATCTATGGACCTCCGCCTCTGCGGGGAAGAGGATGAAGAACGTTCTCCTCGTCTATCCCGGTTACATCGTCCGCGAGCAACCCCTGAACATCCTCTATATCGCTTCCGCGGTTAAGGCCGCCGGCCACCGGACCGCTTTCTTCGACGTCACAGCCTTCAGGAAACGGCCGCTTCGCGGAGACCTGTTCCGGGTGATGAAGGAAGCGTTCGCCGCAACGCTCGACGCGTTCAAACCCGATGTCGTCGGATTTTCGGTCATGTCCGTCAACTATAAGATCTCCGCGATCCTGGCCGGAGTGGTCAAGGAAAAGCGGCCGGACGCCTTGAATATTTTCGGGGGGATCCATCCGACCATCGCTCCCGAAGACACGATCCGCGACCCGGTCGTCGATATCATCTGCCGGGGCGAGGGCGAAGGAGCGATGACCGAGCTTCTGTCGGTTTTGGATGGGGGGAGCGACTACGCGAAGATCCCCGGCCTCTGGGTCAAGCGGAACGGCGTCGTCACCCAAAACGCCGTTCGGCCTCTCGTCCAGGACATCGACAGCCTGCCGTTTCCCGACCGGGACCTGCTCGACCCGGCGCGCCTCCAGGCCGAGCTCTACGGAATCAACATGCTTTCGTCGCGGGGTTGCCCGTTTCCCTGCTCCTATTGCCAGAATGAGTTCTTGATGGACCTCTACAAGGGTCAGGGACGGTTTGTCCGCTACCGGACGATCGAGAATGTCTTCGCCGAGATCGACGAGGTCATCGCTAAATATAAACCTTCCCGCTTGTCCTTTTCGGACGAGTCCTTCACCCTGAACAATAAGCATCTCAAGGAGTTCTGTGAGCGATACGTCAAGCGTTATACGATCCCCTTCCTCTGCCAGACGCGGCCCGACCTCATCGACGAAGACACGATTAAAACGCTCAAAGACGGCGGCTGCGACTTCATCAACATGGCCATCGAGTCGGGGAACCCGAAGATCCGGAACGCGGTTCTGCAGAGAAACATCTCGACCGAGAAGGTCGTCGAGGCCTTCACCCTCGCCCGCCGTTTCGGCATCCGGACGGGGAGTTTCAACATGATCGGGCTCCCCGAAGAGGACCTGTCCACGGTCTGGGACACCATCCGCCTCAACAAACAGCTCCAGCCCGACCGGATCATGTGCACGGTCTACATGCCCTTCCTCGGGACCAAGCTCGGCGAGGACTGCCTTAAGGCCGGCTGGCTCGAGCACCCGATCGACGATGCCGAGATCTATTATACGAACATCACGATCAAACACCCGACGCTTTCCGGGCGAACGCTCTTCGGATACCAGGGTTTCTTCGATTACTACGTCCGTCTTTCGACGAAGCTCTTCCCTGTGATCCATGGGCTGCGGTGGCTCTATCAGCTCCTGCCGCGGACGAACTACAAGCTGCCCCCGTTGATTCGGGCCGTCCGGGAAGGTATCATTAATTTCGTCTATAATATGAAAAGGTTCTTGCCCAGCCGGGGCTTCTTTATGAAGACGCGCTGACGGATGGCGAGACGAACGAAGGAGGTTCAGCCATGAAGATCTGCGTCACGGGCGGTTCCGGTTTTATCGGAAGCCATCTCGTCCAGAAGCTTTTGGATAAAGGCTATGATGTCTCTGTCCTCGATCTGAGGAAGCCCGTTCAGGATGTAGAATGGTTCAGGAAGGACATTCGCGACGACCTGGGGAACATCTTCTCGAACTTCAACCTCGTTTTCCATCTGGCGGCCCTGGCCAACGCCCGGAAATCCTCCGAAGATCCGAAGCTTTGCCACGACATGAACATCAAGGGGACACTGAACGTCTTGAACGCGGCCCTGAAAGGCGATGTGGAGCGGGTGCTGCTCGCCTCGAGCTCCTGGGTCTGCGGCGCGCAGGAAGGCGACGTGGTCAACGAGAGGAGCCCTTTCCACCTGGATAACATCAACACGATTTACGGGGCGAGCAAGATCGGCCAGGAGCTCCTCTGCTTCTCGTTCTACAGCGAATACAAAGGCCCGAAATACACCGTCTTCCGCTACGGCATTCCCTACGGCGAGCGCATGTGGCGGGGCCTCGTCGTCCGCGCCTTCATGGAGATGGCCGAGCGGACGGGAGTCCTGAGCATCATGGGCGACGGAAAGCAGTTCCGGGAATTCATGTATGTCGGCGATCTCGTCGAGGGGCACCTCCATGCCTTGAAGCCTGTGGCCGAGAACAAGATCTATAACCTGACGGGCGGCCGTCCGATCACGATCGAAGAGATCGCCAAGGAGGTCGTCAAACACTTCCCGGCCAAGATCGATTACATTCCCCAGGCACGCGTCGAGCCGAAGATAAAACGCGTCCACAACTGGCTGGCCGAGAACGAATTGGGCTGGGTGCCCAGGACGACGCTCGAAGAGGGGATCCGCCTCTGCGCCGAATGGTGGAAGACGTTGACCGAGGAGCAGAAATTGGAAGAATATTGGTGCTGAGTGATTCATTTTGTCGTCCCCTTCTACAACAACGAGAGCAACCTGGCGGAGAACGTCCTGGCCATCCATTCCTTCCTAGGACGGGAGCTGCCGGGCGATTTTGAAGTCATTCTCTGCGATGACGGCAGCACGGACGGGTCGCTGGCGAAAGCGCGGGACCTCGAAAGAGCCCATCCTTCTATCCGGGTCGTAGGCTACGAGAGAAACCGCGGGAGAGGGTCCGCGGTCCGGTTCGCGGCGCTCAGCTCGGCCGGCGGGCATTTGATCTTCTCCGACCTCGACCTTTCCCAGACAACGGACCTCGGACATGTCCTCGTAATGATGGCTCGGCTTCGGGACAGCCAGGTCGTCGTCGGCTCCCGGTTTCTCCGCGAATCCGAGACCAAACGCATCTGGCGGCGGGACGCCGTCGGGCGGGCGCACCGGTTCTTCGCCCGGGTTTTATTGCCGGAGTTGAAGGTCAAAGACCCGGATGCCGGCTTCAAAGGATTTGATTTGGCCTGGCTTCAAAAGATGTGCCGAGTCAGCCGGATGGACCGCTGGTCCTGGGACATGGAAGTCCTGGCCATCGCCAGGGCCAACGGCCTCTCGATCGCGGAGATCCCCATCGACTGGAACGAGCGTCACGACGCCTACGCGTCCTCGGTCAAGCTCGTCCGGGACGCGTGGGAGGAATTCAGGGGGATGCTCCGGATCCGGCGGAACCTCAGAAAAGGGATTTATAAACTCTAGTCGATTTTCAGGCCCTCTAAATACGCCGCCGTTTTCCAGTGGTCCTTCTCGATGGAAAGGACTATGGCATACTTGAACTTGAGGGTGATGATGTTCGCCCCGTTCTTGAACGGGGGGAAGCGGCAATCGATCGTCAGCGAGTTGTGGCCGTCTCCGAGCCGCGCTTTTTTGTCGAATTGATCGTTGACAAAGATATCGGCCTCCTGGACGAAATCGCCATGCCAGAATGGATCGGCGGAAAAGTAGAAAGGAGAAAAAAGCTCCAGAGTGATTTTCGATGTTTCGCCAAGCGACTTATTGACCTGAAATCTGACTTCCCTCTCGAGGGAGGGCCATTTTTTGCCCGAGAAGCTTTCGCGGGGGCCGAAGCCGGCCAGGAGTTCCACCGCCTCTCTATTCAACGCCGCGGGCGCGGCGGGCAGGTCATAATCGACTTCCCGGAGCGTCGGATCCAAATAGAGGCCCTGGAAATCCAGAAAATATTTAAGATGGACCCGCCGTTCAGGAGGATAGGGGATCCGGATTAAAAATCTCTCGCCCGGTCCTATCGGCGCGAAACTGGAGCAATAGCCGGGGATTTCAACATGGAGCCGGAACCCGCCCGTCAGGAGAGGATTCTTCGCCGCAAATAGGAAAACGAGGCAGGATCTGGCGGCTTCGACTCTGTCCAGCATCACGTTGGGGACATCGTCCGGCGGGAAAAAAATGTTCTTTTGAAAAACGTATCCGTTGATTCCGTAGACCAGGAACCATTGTCCGATGGTCTGTGTCCCGAATTTCTTGCCGAGGCGGCCGAGCATGTCCACGAATTCCTGGGCTCGCCGGTCCTGCTGCGGCGTGTCGCGGAGGAAAACCCGGTTGGTATGGATCCCTTCTGTATCGTACATGAGCGCGTAATAGTAATATCTCTCAACCGTGGTCGAGGCGACGTTGAACCGCTCCTTTGATACGGCATTGATCAGATAGGAGATCCAGTAATGGCCTTTCCAATAATGTTCGCCGGTCGCGGCCATGGCGGCAGTGACGGCCTTGATGTCCCTATGGCGTTCTTTGACGGATTGGAAATAAGCGTAGCTGGCCTTCGCACTGCTGCCAAAGAAGGTCAGGACGAACAACAGACCGGTCAAAGCATAGCGCAGCGCTTTCGGCTTAACCCATAAAAAAGCAGCGGCGAAAAGCACGGGAAGGGCGACATAAAGAATGTATAAGTAGCGGATGATCTCCAAGTTGCTGAAGTCGGACAGAAGATAGACCGCTATGAAGGCCAGGAAATAGACAGCGAATAAACCCGAGATCCGGAATCCCGCCTTTTTGACGGATTGAAAGATAAGGACGATGATGCCGAGGAAAAGAACGATGAGATAGACCGCGTTGGCAAAAGCGGGTCCGGACGAAAAAAGCTCCAGCAGCAACTTCGCCGCGCGGGTCATCTTGGCCCGGCTCAGGACTCCGGCCGACTCGCCCCCGAAGAGCCAGCGGATAAGGGGAAAGTTCCAGTAGATTTCGCTGATCAGGACGGGGAGAAGGCCGACGGCAAAGAACAAGGCGAGGGTCAGATATCTTTTGACCCGGAGCTTGTATCGGAGGAGGAGGAAAACAGCGGACGTAAGGATGAAGACGATCGAGATCTGGTGCGTCCAAAAAGCGAGCCCCATTAAGAAGCCGAGCGTTTGGAGCAGGTGATCTTTTCCTTGGTCATAGATCTTATACGTCAGAGTGAAGATCAGGCTGCCGAGGAGAAAGACGACGGCAAAGCCTGACCCGACATCGAAGCTCGACAGGATGAGGTTGTGGAACGGAAAAACATAGAACAGGCTGACGACGGCGGCGAACTCCCTTGAAAAGATATTTTTAAGAAGAAGGAATTGGATGATGAGGAAAGCGGCGAACGCCAGATAGGCCGCGAGCTTGACCAGAAAGATCGAATAGCCGAAGACCTTGAAGAGCAGGGCGTAGTAATGCTGGGGGAGGCTGCCCTGGAAGCGGGCGCTGTAATAGAAGATCGTTGGCAGTTTGCCCTCGGCGATGTGTTTGCCCTGGAGGGCCGGAATGGCCTCGTCGCTGTCCATGAGGCCATAATTATGGACGAGGAAAGGAATATGAACGGCCGTTGACAGAAGAAGAATGAGGGCGATAATGCCCCAGTCCTTATTGAATTTGAACTTTAGCTTCACGGGCGAAGACCTGAATTTTAAGAAGGCGCGGATGGCTGTGGTGATGGCCAGGCCGGCAAAAGGAACGGCGGGCGTGACAGGGATCGTCCTCAGGAGGGGGAAATTGCCTTTGAACCAGAGAACGACGAAGAGAGCGTAGAAGAAGACCTGAAAAATCTTCGAGATATTCAAAGTCCTGCGGCTTTGAAGGTTCATGCGGAATGGTCTTTTAGCTCTGTGCCGCTCGGAATCATATCTTAAAAAATGCCCTGATTCAAGGCGGAGCGCTGGCGGTTTTATTTTCGAAGAGGCGTTTCCAGACACTAATATCAACGCATTAATTAAAATGACATCCCCGTTCGGGCGGCGCTTAGGCCGCCCGCACCCCCGGGCCCCGGGGAACCAGTCCCGTCGGTTCCCCCCGTCGGAAAAGCCGACGGGCCCCCCCTCCGCTACGGGGGCTTGAGGGCGGCCTAAGCGCCGCCCATGCATTGTCACTTTATTTATTGCGTTTGTATTAGCTTAGATGAGATAAGGCTTTTCATTGGGAATGTTAAACTTCCTGCCCTCTGACACAATTCAGGGGGATAAAATATAGCATGTATGAGGATTTTATCTTAGTGATATTAAACCCCCCTCCTTCCTTACACAATTCAGGGGGATTAGCAGGTCGCTCCCCACCCCTTTTGGAATTCAAGGGGGGCCCCGAAACATGTACGCGTCTTCGGCTGAGAATTATATTCCGAAGACGCGCTTTAAGACTTTATCTTATTGGTATTAATCCCCCCTTCCCCCCTTGGAATTCAAGGGGGGCCCCGAAACATGTACGCGTCTTCGGCTAAGGTAGACAGGGGGGGGCGATTCTGAGTAAAATGACGAGGCCTGACCATGATGAACAAGACACGGTACTACCTCCGGCTGGCCGCTATTTTTTGGAATTATAAAAGGAAGAGGACCCGGCTTCCCTATCTTCCCATCCGCCTCTGGATCGAGCCGACAAGCATCTGTAACCTCCGCTGTGTCATGTGCCCGAACAAGGAGCTCGAAAAGTCCGAGAAGGGCTATATGGACTTCGGCCTGTTCAAAAAGATCGTTGACGAGGCGTCCCGCTTTGTTTTCGATGTCCATCTCCTCCATCGGGGCGAGTCACTCCTCCATCCGGATTTTTTCAAGATGGCCAGATACGCCCACGACGCCGGCCTCGTCACCCGGTTCCACACGAACGGCACGCTGCTCGACGAGGATAAGGCCCGCGGGCTGATTGAAGCGGGGGTGGATCAGTTCGCCTTCTCCTTCGATGGGTTCGATGCGGAGACGTACGAACGGATTCGGGTCAATGCCGATTTCGAAAAGACGGTGGGCAACATCGTCCGCTTCCTGGAGATCAAAAAAGAGGTCGGGGCCCGTAAGCCCGCGACGCTCATCGAGCTGATTAACCAGCCCGGTCTGGGCGAAAGCGCGGGACGGTCCCGAGCGGCGTTCGAGGCGCGCTTCAAAGGACTACCCCTGGACAAGATCGTCATCAAAGAGCTTCACAACTGGGCCGGCGACGCGGGCGAGGTTCGGGAAAAGAAAGCCTATTCCCCCTGCACGTTCCTCTGGCACGCTCTGATCATTTTCTGGGACGGCGCAGTCCTGCCCTGCACCCAGGACTTCTTCGGCTATTACACGCTGGGGAACGTCAGGGATTCTTCGATCGCTGAGATCTGGAACAACGACAAGATGGTCGCCCTGCGCCAGAAGATCCTCGACGGGGCTGTGGCAGATTTGGAGACCTGCAGCCAATGCGACCGGCTTTGGCGGAAGAGAATCTTCGGCATCCCGAGAGAATATCTGGGCCGTGCCCTGCTCAAACGAATGGAATAAAAAGGGACGCCGGCCGGCGTTCGCTTCACGCTTCGAGCATTTCGACGTATTCACAATAAGGAAGAACCGTAAATCCTTTCCCTATGACGGCGTCGAGGCGCTTGAAGACGTTCTTCCGGTTGAAATACATCAGAAAATTATAGAGCCGGCTGTCATCGATGTCCGGGTGCATGAAGCGTTCTTGCTCTGTGTCGATATCGTAGGGGTGGCAGTACCCGACAAGGGGCAGGCCCGAGCTAAGATGATTTTTAGCCGCGCGCATGACGAAGAACTTGGGGAGGACGCGAAAATAGACCCCGCCGGCCGGCGGGATGACGAGCGGGCCGAAACGGGCGACTGTGATGGGAATTTCCCACACGCCCTCCACGTTTTTCGGGCGCGGACCGAATTCCGGCCAGCCGTAGAAGGGGTTTTTGGCCGGCAGGACCGAGCTCGAATAGGCGAATTCGAGTTCTTTTAAGACACCATAGGCCCAGGCAGTCGCCGCTGTCAGGGAATAAATCGGCGCCCGGAAGCCGCGGATTTTTTGGACGCCGGCTTTTCGCAGGGCGGTGATGTTTGCTTCGAGGTCCTTCTTGAATTCGTCCTGGGTCTGCCGGTCGAGGGGAATGTGCCGGGACGTATGGCAGCCGATCTCATGGCCTTCCTCCAGGATCTCCTCGATAAGAGAAGGATAGGCTTCGGCCACGTCGCCGGCAGCGAAAAATGTGCATTTGAAATTTCGCGCTTTGAGCCACTCTAAATAGCGTCGTGTATTGTCCGGAACCCGTTCTCGATAGCGCCGGCCGTCCTTGATCTGGAAGCGCACGTCCTCAAGGTCGATGCTGAAGAGATAGATGCTGTCCATGGCCCGCTCTCATTAATGCCAGTCCGGGAAAAGCGATCTCTCGAATCCCGAAAACAAGGGGATCACCTTTTTCGACTCCACGTTCACAAGAAAAAGCGACCAGCGGCCTTTTTTGTGCGAATGCTCGACGCTCGAGCAGAAGACAATATATTTGTCGTCGGGAGACCAGGCCGGGAAATAATCAGAGGTCTCGTCGCGCTCGGTCAGCCGGGACTTCTCTCTTCCATCGGGATTCATGGTCCAGACGTCCCCTTTGCCGTCCGCCTTCGAGGAAACGAACGCGATCTTCCGGCCGTCCTTGGAAAAATGGGGCCGGCAGCTCTTCCCCCCATCGGTCAAGGCCGTGGATCTTCCGCTTTCGAGGTCATGGACGAAGACGTCCCAGCCGAGAAGCCGCTTTCCCGTAAAGGCGATGAACGGCGCAGCGGGCGAAAGATCGGAAAGCCCGTGTACCCTCGAAAAACCCGGGATGATCCGGCTTGTCTCTTTCGTCTTGAGGTCGATCTTCCAGAGTGCGTTGTCATCCCGGGTGAAGGCAAGGGCGCTCCCGTCGGGAAACCAGGCCGGCTCGGTTTCGTCGGCGGGCGAGTCGGTGACGGGCGTGATGATCGATCCGTCTTCGCTCATGATGAAAATATCGAAGTTGCCCCGCGGGTTGGCTGTGAAGGCGATGCGCGTTCCGTCCGGCGACCAGCGCGGATACTCGTCGCTCCAAGTGTTGTCCGTGAGCTTTTGGACGCCGTCCTTTGTCAAGGCGTAGATTTCGTTGTCGCCGTCCGTGTCGGACTGAAAAATGATCCTTCCCCGGAAAGGGAAATCGGGCTTCATATCGCCTCTCTCCGTCTTTTGGGGCGCGGCGTCTTTGGCCTCTCCGGCGTTCCGGGAGCAGGCTGCGAACGCGGCTAAAATTAACGCTATGGAAACGGCAAGGAGGCGCGTTCCGTCGACCCGTGTTTGCGCGTTCATGGATATTTTCATGCCTTGATGGCGGAGATGAGCATGCACCGGACCGGCGTGTACTTGAGCGGGAACCGGAGCCAGGGAAAAAGCGCCTGGCTGGCCTCGTTCATCGTTCCCCAGTTGATGCTCAGAACCCTTGCCGGGACGAGGCCGTGGTCTTCCAGGATACGGCAGAATTTTTTCGCCGAGAAAAAGAAGACCATCGGCTTGTTCAAGGCCTTGAGGAGATGACAAGAGACGACGTAGTTGGCCCGTTGGAGGTATTCGAGCGAAAAAGGAACCATGGAGTCGACGATGAAGACCTGGCCTCCTTTCTTCAGGACCCGTACCGACTCGGCCACGGCGTTCCGGACGTTGCGCAGGTTCTTCTCCAGGATGCTCTCCGTTAAATGGTGGATGACGAACTGGATGATGATCCGGTCCATGGTGTTTCTCTTGAGGGAAAGGCCCGGATGTCGCCGGCGATGTTCAGAACGTTTTTCCCCTTGGCATTTTTGAGGAATTCAAAGACATTGTCCAGCGAGACGACGGTCCTTGAGGCGCTCGTCTCATGGTCGGGCACGCCGCCCGAGCCGATGTCGAGGCCTTGAAGCCAGGGCTCGATCTCGCGCCTGATCCGCTTGTGGACGCCGGCGATGGTCTCCCGGCCGACGGATTCCTGATAGTCGCGGTGGATCTTCCGGAAATAGGACTGGACGGCCTTGTCCGGGCGTTTGTTGGGATCTGCGGGCATCATCGGCTGGCGTTCTCCTCGGGAACATTGAATATATGACAAGTATCTTAGAAAAAGCAAATGAAGGAAGGATCTCAATTTCTTTGAAAGGTAACAATAATTATTGCCTTACCGTGAGTGATGGCCGAAGAAATACTCTTATAAAGGTCAAAGATTGGGGTGTCGAAGTTATTAAACGAGGGCGAAGCCTTCTTGAATTCTGGCGAGATATTTCTTCCGGTTCTCGACCAGGACGTTGATGTCGATGCCCTTATCAGCGAAGCAGTCGCGGACGACTTCGCGGACGACGCTGTCTTGCTTTTTTTCGACGTAGTCGACTGTCTTGGCCTCGTTCTGCTTAACGGGCTTTCCGAGGAGGTTGCGTTTCCAGTGGATGAGCCAGCCCGAGAAGCACATCGGCTGGGAACGGTGCATGACTTCTTTCGTCATCATGCCCGAGATTTTCTTGCTGTGATCCATGCTCAGATAGTCGATGTCGAACCCGAGCTCTTTGAGCTTCGTCCGGCGGTTCTCGCGGCTCCCGAACTCGTAGGTAGGCGTCATGAAGTCAACGGCATACTCCATGGCAAACTTCTTCAGCCGGTTGACGACGCTCGGGTAGTTCTCGGCAGTGCCCGTCAGGCTGGCCTCGGACGGAATCTGCTCCCGGTTCGATCCATCGGCGTAGCCGATAAGGTTGTTCTCCAGGGCGTAGAGCAGGCCGCCCGTATTCATGCTCAGTCGGCAACCGACGCACCAGCGGATCTCGATGTTGTAGTCCTTCCGGTCCCTGACGATCTTGCTGACCGAGATGCGCTTGACGATCTGTTTGATGTCGATGACCTGGTGGGTGATGCGATCCTCGCCGAACGTCGTCTTCAGGCGCTCGACGTTGGGGGTGTTGTTCTTGATCCCGAATTCGAGATAGCCCTTGTCGAATGTGATCAGGTGGACCCTGTCGTATTTCTGGAGGAGGAGAACCGACGCCAGCAGCGAATCGATGCCGCCGGAGAACATAACCGCGACTTCATTCTTGACGGATTCCATGGGGAGCTCCTTGGGTCTCAGGCATCCTTCATTATGCACAGCGGGGCGGGCAAAATCAATGGCTTTTCGTCGCCGTCCTAGTTCTGCTTCAGCATGGGCGTGACGTAGTCTTTCTTGGTGATTTTATTCTTGATCCGGCGCACGCAGCAGCCGCCCTGATAAAACCAGAGGACGATCAGGATGCCCAGGACGAGGCCAATGAACCCGATGATGCTCAAGAGCACGATAAGAAATGTCGACATGGACCATCTCCTTATTACTATTCCTATAGATACAATCGGAAAGATAGAAACAATAGGATTAATAGCATATTCACGGACGCTTGTCAATAGGCTCGGTCAAGCTCGGGAAGGGGATGCGTGAAAAAAAAGACGGATCATTTTGATTGTCGTCAATTCCATTCCCTCCGCCGGCTTAAAATAAATGTGGATATCAGAGGCAACCTTTTGTAGGATTATTACGTTCATGATTGGGTGGAGGATCGAAGATGGCCGTATCTCCTAGACGAGGGATGTTTATTCTCTTCTGCGCCTTTTTCGCTGTTTCAAGCCTAGGGTTGGTCTTGGCTCAAACGCCAAGAGCGGAGGACATCCGTCCGTTCCTGGACAAAGTGGCGGAAAAGATCAAAGCCTACCCTGAGTACAAGAACTGGAAGGCGTCGACGGTCTTGACGATCACCAAGATGGACAGGAACTGGAAACCCGAATCCGTGACGGTCGTGACAAAAAACGTCAAGGTCACAAACGGCGAGCGCGAGGAGAAAATCCTCAAGGCCGTGGAGACGAAAAAGGGAACGTCCAAAGACATCACTCAGAAGTATGCCGAGGAGGCCCGGGAGAACCGGGAAAAGGAAAAGAATCGGCGGGCCGAGGAAAAAAACGATAAGACTAAGGACGACGAATCCCGCGGCGGCAGCCTGTCGCTCGGCAGCCTGCTGCCGTTCTCCCAAAAGAGAAGGGACCAGTTCGATTTCCGCCTGAATGAGGGCGCCGCGCTCAACGGCAAGCCGGCCGTGGTGTTCGACGTCACAGCCAAAATCAAGGACGAGAAGAACTGGGAAGGCCGGTTCTATTTCGATCCCGCCACATATGACCTTTTGCAGTTGGAGGTCAAGCCTTCCGCCAATCCCAGGATGGTCAAAGAGCTCGAGGTTGGGATGACGTTCGATGTCCTTCAGGGCCGCTATCTTGTCCTGAAAAGTTCCCACATCAAAATCAACGGCGGCATCTTCATCAAGCATATCCGCCAGGTCGTCGAGGAGGAATATTCCGGGTTCGAGGTCCTTGATGAGAAGCATTTCCAAATATGTAATCTTCACTCGGAGCCGGAGGCCGCCCTCTGCCCCCGGACCCCAGGGAACCAGTCCCGTCGGTTCCCCCCGTCGGAGAAGCCCACGGGACGTTCGATATCGTCCGGGCCTGGGGCACGGTCCATCATACGACCGATCCACTCCGGGCCATCTCCGAGCTAGCCAGGATCTTGCGGCCGGGCGGCTCGATCTTTCTGGCCGTTTATAAGCGGACCAAATTAACCTGGATCCACGAAATCATCCGCAAGACGCTCGTCAAGATCCCGAAGCGATCCTGGACGGCGCTGTCCAAGATTATGGCCTTTTTCCTCAGCCCGGTGGTCTTTTTCTTCAAGAAGCGGGAAAAATCGAGCAAGGGCGAGATGCTTGAGGGGCTCATTCTCGACTGATCCTTCGTCCCGATCCGCCATTATTACACGCCGGACGAAATCCGCAATTTTCTTGAGGGAAAAGGTTTTGAGATCGAAAAATTCCTGCCGGCCTCGGGGCGTTTCGACAGCTTGTCGAATTTTATTTATAAAGCCCGGAAAAAGTGACCCCCTAGGTTTTTTCGCTTTCAGCGAATTCTCGCCGGTCGCGGATCCTCAGCGCGCGGCTTCCGACCGCATAAGAATAGTCTGGAAGCGGCGCGGCCACGACGGAGCCGGCCCCGACGACGCTTCCCCGGCCGATCGTCACGCCGTCGAGGACGATGACCCCTGCCCCGAGCCAGACGTCCTCGCCGATCCTGATCCCGCCTTTGGCCAGCGACGGCTGGAACATGATCGGCACGGACGTATCCGTGATGTTGTGGTTCCCGCCCGCTACAAGATAGCACTCGCCCGCGAGAAAACAGTATTTACCCAGCCGGATCTCGGTCTCGCTGAGCATGCTGCAATTGGCCGAAATGTTGCAATAGTCATCCAGGTGGATGGAGCCTTCCTTGCAGCTCAGGGCAGTGTTCCGGCCGACATAGACATTGGCCCCAATGCGGATGCCCTCGTTTGCCTCGCCCTTGGCGTCCAGCACGGCGTTGTCGTCGATGAACGTGTTGTCGCCGATGGCGATCTTGTGCGGATGGCGGAGCGTAATGTTCCGTCCGAAGATGACGCCCTTGCCGACCTTCTTCAAAAGGCGAGGATAGGAGACCTTGCGGAGCCAGAGGCCGAGCGCCCCGGGCATGGGGGCGACGAAAAGATTGACAAACTCGTACTTTAGGAGCGTCCAGAAACCTTTTTTGCCGACGAACAGGCTCGAGTATTTGGCCGAGAGGGATTTATCCCGAGCGATGAGCTCTTTCTGCGTGCTGCCCGGGAATTCTTGGGACATTTTCTTTAATCTAGCATATCCTTTTCATTTTTTAAAGCCAGCCGTTGGCCCGGTACCAGGCCATGGTCGCGGCCATCCCTTTTTTGAAGTCCCAGGCGGGAGTGTAGCCGAGTTCCTCGGCCGCCTTCCGGATGCTCAGCGGCTTGGGATGGATGAAGAAGGCCAGCCGGGAAGGATTGAGAGGGGCTTCCTTTCCGAAAATGGAAAAGGCCTTTCCCAAGCTCCAGGCTGCGGCCTTCGCCGAAAAAAGCGGGAAGGCCAGGCGCGGAATCTTTGTTCCCGTGGCGGCGGCGATGGTTTCGGCGATCTGCTTCACCGTCAGAACTTCGGCTCCGGCGAGGTTGTAGATCTGACCCGTCTTTCCTTTTTCCGAGCAGAGCAAGGCACCGTCGACGAGGTCGTCGACGTAAACGGGCGTCTGAAGCGCCTTTCCTTTGGCGATGAGGATGAAGCGGCGGCGGGCGATGGCGCGGATGAGCTTGAACGTCCTCCGGTCGCCCGGGCCATAGACCCAGCCTGGCCGGACAATGATGATGTTTAAGCCCTCCTTCGCGGACTCAAGAGCGATCTTTTCTCCTTGGAGCTTGGAGCGGTCGTAGGTATCCTGCGGGTCGAGGGCAAAATTTTCGTCGGCGGCCCGGGCGTTTTTTACATGGCCGAGGACGCCGGCGGAGCTGAAGTGGACGATCCTCGATGCGCCGGCTTCGCGTGCCGCGCGCAATACGTTCCTCGTGCCTTCTGCGTTGACGGCGAAAAATTCATTTTTATCGATCCGGGACGCCCCGAGAGCGGATGCCAGATGAAAAAGGACGTCGGCGCCTCGAAGGGCGTCCTTGAGGACGGCAAAGTCCCGAATATCGCCGGAGACGGATTCGAGTCCCTCCGGCTCAAAGATTTTCTTCTCATGGACGAGGACCCGGACCTGCCATCCGTCGCGGACGAGTCGCACGGCTAGGTGTCCGCCGATGAATCCCGAAGCTCCCGTGATGAAAGCGCGCATGGTTCAGTTTTTCGCCACCGAGATTCGGCCGGCGGCCTTTTGGAGGGCCTCGCTTATTTTTTCAAGATATTTCGGATAGACATATTCCCGCTCGGCCAGACGCCTCGCTTCCCGCGCCCGGACCCGCGCTTCCTCGGAGTCGAGGGCGAACGAGATTCCGTCGGCGAGCGCTTGGGGCTCGGGGGCCGTGAGGACCGCGAGCCTATCGTCCAGGATCTGGGTGTGCGTCCAAAGACGGGTGGCCACAAGAGGCTTTCCGGATTTGAGGAACGAATAGATCTTCAAAGGCGTGTTCGTCCCGGACACGCGCGGCGAAATGAGAACGTCGCATAGCGCTATATAGAGAAGGACCTGCTGCGGCGGGACTTTTTCGACGAAGACGAGCCTCTTGCCGAGTCCCAGCCCGTTCGCTTTTTCCCGCATTTCGTCGTGCTCGGATTTCGATCCGCCGACGACAAGCAGGACGGCGGCCGATTTGACCCGGGTGAACGCCTCGATGAGAAGCGGGATGCCCTGGTAGGGCTCGAAATTGCCGGCGTAGAGGACGATCTTTTCGCCCCGGGGCGCGACCTCACTCTTCTTTTTATTGATCAAATCCGTCGGCAAGGGCTGTTCCTCGAAGTCGTTGAAGTCGATGAAATTCTCGAGGAAGACGGCCTTTTCGCCGTAGCCTTTTTTTTGAACGTATTCGAGGAGGTCGCGGCAGATGACGATGACCGCTTTCGAATTTTTGAGGACGAACCGCTCCAGCTCCAAAAAGATCTTTATTAAAAGTTTTGACTTGGAAAAATGGAAATTTTCTAGCTGTTGGGGGAGGCTTGAGTGCATATCGTAGATATGCGGTGTGCCGGAGATTTTTCCGAGGGCAGCGCCGAACCAGCCTGCTTCCTCATGGGAGAATATGACGTCGGGGCGGCCCTTGGCAAGTTCCCAGATGGCCCGGATGAGGAGGCCTATATCGAGAGGAAGCTTGATGAACGAAGGCCCGATCTTGATCTTCCGGATGCGGAGAAGGTTGGGGACCCGGCTGATCGTGAAATTTTTAAATTCGACATCTTCGCCGAGCGGATATGTAACCAGGTTCGTCCGGTGCCCGAGGTCGGAGAGGGCCTTGATCCTGAAATAGATGCTGATCGGAGTGCCCCGGGGCTGGAAAAAAGGCTCGGGGGCCAGCATGAGGATTTTCATGGCGGGCTCGTTCAGTTCTTTTCTTCCGAATCCGAATCGATCACTTCGCGGACGGCATAGATGTCCTTTTCCACGGCCTCGTGATAGATTCGGACCATGATCTCGCCCAGGAGGCCCATGGTGATGAACTGGATGCCGATGACGATGAGAAGGACGGAAAGAAGCAGGAGGGGGCGGTTGGCGATGCCTTGCTTCAAGATGAGGCGCTGATAGGACAGGATCCCGCCCAGGATGCCGCCCATAAGGCCGGCGAGGAGGCCGAACAGTCCGAAGATCTGGAGGGGCCGGGTTGAATAGCTCAGAAGGAATTTCACCGTCAAAAGGTCGAGGGCGACGCGGACCGACTTCGTGATATTGTATTTGGACTTGCCGTGGATGCGGGGACGGTGGTTCACCGGCACTTCGGCGATGGCGACGCCCATCGTGCTGGCGATGGCTGGGATGAAACGATGCATTTCGCCGTAGAGCTTGATGTTCTTGACGACGTCCCGGCGGAACGCTTTGAGCGTGCAGCCGTAGTCATGGAGCTTGACCTTCGTGATCCTGGAGATGATCCAGTTGGCGGCCTTCGAGGGGAGCCGGCGGGAGACGAATTTGTCCTTGCGCTTGACCCGCCAGCCGCTGACGATATCAAACCCTTCGTTCATCTTCGCGACAAGAAGCGGGACATCGGCCGGGTCGTTCTGCAGGTCGGCGTCGAGGGTGATGATGATTTCGCCGCGGGAGCGATCGAACCCCGCCGCAAGGGCGGCCGTCTGCCCGAAATTTTTGCGAAGGCGGATGATCTTAACCTTGGGATCCGCAGCCTGGATCCTTCGCAGCGCCGGGAAGGACCCATCCCGGCTTCCGTCGTCGACAAAGATGATCTCGCAGGACCCAGGGAGCTTCTCGCCCGCGGCTGTCAGCTCCCGGTAGAAGTCCGGAAGGTTCTCCTCTTCGTTGTAAACGGGAATGACAAAGGATACATCGATTTTTGGGCTTGTCATTGCCGCCAATATATCATAAAGGAAATGAGGTATCAACAGGGCTCGAGGAGGGGGCTCGAAGGGACTCGCCTGAAAGAACTCGCTTCTTCAAAGGTTCTTTACACTTCCAAACGCTCCTCTTTTCGGCGACGATAAACTCGCTTCAGGACGCGCTCAGACATCATCGCCGCAAGGTTCCTTCCGGCAAATCCAGAGACTCTTGCCGGTTTCGGGGTCCCCTTTGATTGGCCACACAATTCAGGGGGATTTGATGTAGCCCAAGGACCGGAGCATGTCCTCGTCCTTTTTGTCCAGCTTGACGGCTTCTTTACTCTTGAGGATCTCCCTCGTCTTGGCTTCGAGCTTCTGTTTGAGGGAGATGGCCTCGGGAGGGAGGCTGTCTTTCAGGACAAGGTTGTCGCATTCTTCCGGATCTTTCATCAGGTTATAGATTTCGTCCAGCTGTTTTTCCGGCGTAAAGATCAGGTGCCAAGGAAAGGCCAGGATCCCGAACTTGTCCCTTCCAGCTTCGGGCTTATAGGTTTCCTCGAAAATTTCCAAAGGCTCGCCCTTCGGCAGTTTGCGCAGGTTCCTTCCCTGATAATAGGCCGGGATTTTGAAGCCCATGATGTCCGCGATCGACGGGCCAACATCGAGCAGCGTGACGAACTCCTCCCGGACGGCGGGCCGCTTAGGGACTGCGGCGTCGTAGATAATCAGCGGAACCTTCATGAAGACATCCTGGAGAAAATGGATGTGCCCGACATAGCGGATGCCGTCCTCAGTGTTGTATTCGCCCAGCCCTTCACCGTGGTCGCCGACCGCAAGGATCGCCGTGTTCTCGAAGAGCCTGAGCTCTTTGAGCTTGGCCCACAGTTTGCCGATCTCCCCGTCCATGTATTCGACTTCCCGGCGGTAATTTTGCCGCGTTATGGTTTCAATCGGGACGATCAGCTTTCCCCGGAACGTCATCACGGCCCGGCGCGGCTTATCGGAGTTGGTGATGATGATGGAGGCGGTCCTCTTAAAGAAATAAGTACCGTCCTCCCGCCGGACATACCAGTCCCGGTAATGCTCGATCTTCAGGCCGGACTCGTCGGGAGCCATGATCTTGAACAAATCGAGGCGCGCCTGATAGGGGAACTTGTCGTTATCGTTTTTGACTTTAAAATGGACCTCGTTCGTCCCTGTCTCTAAGAGCAATTCGGCCGTGTTGATGGAGTAATTGCTCAGACAGTATGAGCCGATATGTTTATCGTTGACATAGATATCCAGGTCATAGGGCGCGCCGGGGGGAGTGTAAGGCTCGTGCGGATCGGAATAGTGGACCCAGAGAAAAAAGGGCCTGTCTTTGTGCGATTCAAGCCAGGGGAAGACCTTCGCGTTGACTTCCCCGGCGTGGAGATACCAGCGACCCTGGGGGAATTCGTCCACATATGTGCCAAAGCCTTTGTTCAGGCCGAACGGGGCGCGGACAACGCCGAGGGAGACGAAAGCGGCGGTTGTAAAGCCGTTCTGTTCGAACAGATTGGCAAGCGAAGGCAGGTCCTTGTTAGGATGGAGGATCTGGCCGTTGTTGTAGTTTTTGAGGAGATGGGGCGGCTGGGAGTAGAAGATCGAAGCGTGCGAAGGCAGCGTGATAGGGATGAGGCTGTAACAATTCTTATAGAGAGTCCCTTGTCCGGCAAGGAAATCAAGGTTCGGGGTGAGGGCTTTCCCCGGCGAAATGGCGTTGACATGGTCCGCCCGCAGTGTGTCCAGGGTCACGAGGATGAAATTGCGGGGTCTTTCCTTCGGGCGGCAGCCCGGCAGGGCCAGGGAGGCAATCAGGACAAAAGCCAGGGCAGGATAAAAATATCTGGATTTCATGGGGGAGCTAATTATTAGCGATTCAGCGAGAATTGTCAAAGCAGTAGTAATCTTCATCTAGGTTCCGGCTCTTTGCGGTTGTTTCTCCGAGGGAATTCATGTATGATTTTCGCAGCTGCCTTCAAGATCATCATCATTCCCGCCTATAATAAAGAGAAGAACCTCGAAGGAGTCCTTCGCTCGATCAGGGAAGAAGCTCCGGATTTTGACGTCGTGGTCGTCAATGACGGTTCCACCGACCGCACGTCGGAGACAGCCCGCAAGTTTGGTTTCGTCAAAGTCATCGACCTTCTAGAGAATATCGGGATCGGCGGAGCTGTCCAGACAGGATTTCTCTACAGCTCCGGACTTCCCTATCAACTTGCAGTCCAGGTGGACGGCGACGGCCAGCACAAGCCGGCCGAGATCCGGAAGATCATCAAGCCCATCCTCGCCGGTGAGGCCGACGTCGTGATCGGCTCGCGGTTCGTTGAGAAAGCGAGATTTCACGGCAGCCTGTTCCGGCGGGCTGGGATTAAAACATTCCAGGTGATCAACACCGCCCTTCTCGGGGAGCGTATCACGGACAGCACCTCGGGCTTCCGGGCTTATAACCGGCGCGCGATCGAGGTCTTGAGCCGTGTTTACCCGGACGACTATCCTGAGCCCGAAGCTATTTATATCCTGAAAAAGAAAGGCCTTCGGATCAAAGAGGTCCCCGTGCAGATGGAAACCCGGGCCGCGGGAAAATCCTCGATCACGTTCTGGCATTCTCTGTATTACTTGGTCAAGGTCTGCCTGGCCATTTTTGTCCTGCTTTTAAGAAAAGACGATTGACGAAGGCAGAGGGAGAGAGCCCATGGAAAATGTTCAAACCATCCGGATTCAGGTCCTGGCCATCATCGGGAGCATCCTTCTCATATTCTTCATCATCGAGCTCATCCGCCCGAAGCGGCTGGGACAGAGATTTCGAAAAATATTCCGGGGTCAGCGTTCCGTTGTTCTTGGCGACACAGACGATTTTGATTGACGACGACCAGTTCAATTTTGAGAATGGAACGGCCCTGGAGTCGGAATCGTTTCTGAACCGAAAAGCTTGGCAGGTCTCTCCCGGCGGCGGGGGACCCCTGATTGCCCATTCGGCGGAAAAAAGGTTGCCGCCGCAGACATATAAGGCGGAGTTCCTTTTTTACAATCCCTCCGGAATCAGGGGCGATATCGGCGAGGCGGAAATCCTGGTTCGGAAAGACGGAACCGAAGAGAGGACGGCGTTTCCGCTCCGGCTCGAAGATCCCGGGGCCGATCGCTTTTCCCGCGCCGTCCTGAGTTTCAAGATCGCTTCATACGCCGGAAGGATCGGATTCCGACTCAAGCTTTCAAAAGGAGCCGGCGTCGCTTTCGATCGGCTGATCATTGCCCCGGACCTCCGGGCCTTTCTCGCGGATGAATTCGCCATGTTTCAGGACTATCTCAAATAGACGCGATGAACGATTCGTTTTCTTGCGCTCTTTGTCGAGGCCGCAGGTGCAAGCCGTTGTTTGCCATCCATGATTTACGATTTTGGCGGTGCGCGGACTGCCGGCTGGTCCAGATGGCCCCCATCCCTGAAACGGAAGAGGCGGGCGATGATTACGCCGGATTCGACCTGACGAGATACCGGGAGTTCATGACGATGTTCAGGATTCCCCAATATGAGCGCGATGTGTCCTTCATCCGGAAATACGCGGAGAGCGGCCGTCTTCTCGACATCGGCTGCGGGACCGGAGAATTTTTGGATGTCGCCGCGAGAAATGGATTTCAGGCGTTCGGCCTGGAGCCTTCGCCTAAGGCCTATGAGATCGCCAGAAAGTCACACCCCGTCGCCCGAGGCGAATTAAAGGACATGAGCTTCAAAGAGAATCATTTCGACGTGATCACTCTCTGGTCCGTTCTGGAGCATGTCCCTGAGCCCTCGGATTTCCTCCACCTTCCATTCCATCCTGAGAGAGAAGGGGCTCCTTGCCCTTCGCCTGCCCGATGTGCGGGGTCTTCTGCCTTCACTCGCTCCTTGGATTTATAAGATCTCTTTGGGGCGCATTGGGTCTCCGCTCGGCATCATTTATCAGATCGATTGGCATTCCAAGCATTATTACGGCTACGACTGCGGAATACTGGGCCGGCTTTTGGAAAAGAACGGATTTGAAGTCGTGGACTCCCGCTCCGAGAACAGCTTCGATTATCGAAGCCTCGACCTCCGGATGGATTACCTCCCTATCAAGCGTATCGCTCGAAGAATCGCAAAAGGAGTTCTGGGAGTTGTTTTGTTCCTGGCCAGGGCCTTGAAGAAGGAAGACGAGCTGGTCCTTATCGCCCGAAAAACTATTTGACAACGCGGCCCTTTTCTTGATAAGTAAATGACGCCTCGGATGAGCCTGAAAAGAAGAGAGTTCTTTAGATTGGGGGGAACCGGCCTTTTGCTCGCGGGCCTCGGTCCGGACAGGATCTTCACTTTTCCCCAGGAGGCCATAAGCACGGCGTCTCCCTATTATGAACAGCTCGCTTCTGACGAATTTCCTTTTCCCTACGACGACAAGGTCTTCGACGCCGCCGAGCGCGTGTATAATCTCCGGAGAAGCGCGAGCGATCCCAGCACGTGGCTGGCCGGACTCAACCTCCTCGTGAAAAGCGGGGAAACCCTGGACATCAAGGTCCTTGTCGCCGACCGGCGGGAGGACCTGGCCAATCCGAGAGAGACCTGGTCCTATTCCGATGTTCAGGGCTCGTTCGATTGTCAGATCCGAGGATACGACAGCCCGCGGCTCTATTATCAGGTCCAGTACCGGGAAGGGCAGGGGAATTGGCGGGCTCTTCCTCCCCGGAATTTCAAGCTTCCCAATGTCAAGCTTCAGGACGGCGGCCAGATCCAAGCCCTCTTCATCGCCGACGACCATATCTTTGACGACGGCGATTACGGCGTTCCCAACGAGTACAAGCAGACCAAGATCACCGGCGATTTCTTCTATGATTTTTATAAGAACCTCAAAGCCAATCCCAGGTGGGAGCCGGATTGGCCGCTGAACAAATTCAAATTCAGCTTCTGCTTGGCCAAAGCCCTTCGCTATATTCTCGCGTCCGAAGACCCTGACTTTTTCGTCAACATGGGTGATTCGAACGGCATCGGCGCCAACTACCGGTGGGAGAACTGGGGACTCCCCTTCAAGAACCTCACCGAGCAGGATTATGATTATATCGCCAAGACCTTGTGGCTCCGGTCAAGGAAGGCGTTCTCTGCCGTAACGCCCAATATGCCCGTCTTTTGGACCCTTGGGAATCACGACGGCGATGAGAGCTGGAATGGGGCCCGGTTCCGGGCAAAATACTGGAGACAAAAACTTTTCACGTTCCCGTCCCAAACCACCCATCCCGAGGGCGGCCATCCCGACGGCAACTATTACGCGTTCTCCTGGGGGGCCGATCAGGACAATCGGGGCGGAGCTCAGTTCATCATTCTCGACGTCACCGGTTTCTGCAGAAATGCGCCGAAAAAGATCGAGGACTGGACACTGGGTGCTGAACAACTGAGATGGTTCGAGGATGTCTTGAGCAAGAATGACCCCGAGTTGAGCTTTGCCTGCTTCCATCATGTGCTCGGCGGCTGGCCGGGGGGTTCGACCGAGGAGGAAAACAGTTACTCCTATGGACGGGGACCGCTGTTCACGGCCAATGATTATGCTGGCTATGCCGATCCCAATAAGGTCGAGCAGGTTAAATTGACAGACCTCGGCAAGAAATACGGACTCCGGGGCTTCATTTTCGGGCATGACCATATATTCAAGGTCCAGAAGATCGGAGACGGTGCAAACAGGAAGGAGCTCCACGGCATCGTCTGCGGCTCGACGAAGTATATCGGAGAAACGCCGTGGTGGCAGGGCGCCTATTGGAAAAAACACTACGGCAACGGGTTCAAGTCCAACCCGGATTTTTGGGGTCCCTCGGGGATCACCCGGCTGACCATTAAAAGCGACCAGGCCAAAGTCGATTACGTTTGTACGGCGAGGACTCCATACACAAACATCCCGTCCGGAGGCATCGAAGGCACCGTTTACTCCAGCTACGTTATGAGCAGCCCGGTGCCGTCCATGGACGTCGATAAGACGTCGTTTGTCTTTCAGATGACGGATGATAACCCGGGTCTTCCTCCCCAAATTCTGAAAATCCGGAATGGAGGGGGTCGATCCTTGAATTATGCCGTCAAGTCGAAACCGGCCTGGCTGAATGTAACTCCTGGCGGGGCGAGCGTCTGGGGATTATGGAGAGATGTCTCCTTGTCGCTTTCAGCCGAAATATTTGATATCGGCTATTATGAAGGGGTCATCGTCTTAGAATGTCCCGAAGCCAGTAATAATCCACTGAACATTCAGGTCGCGCTCAATCCCGACCCGTTCATTCTCGCGGATAAAAAATCTTTTACCTTTGAACTGGACGAGAGAAGCTCGCTGCCTCCTCCTTGCTCAAACCTGAAGATCCGAAACGGCGGAGGCCGGGACTTGAATTATATGATCAAGCCTGGTCAGGACTGGATCAAGGTCTCCCCGGAGCGCGGGAATTCGCGGGGCGCTTGGACGGACGTGGTCTTAACCGTATCGGCCGGAAACCAGGCTCCTGGCATTTACGATGGCACGATCAGCATCGAAAGCGCTGAGGCTGTCAATAATCCCCTCCGGATCGGTGTTCGAATGGTAATCAAAGAAGCCCCGTTGTTTGCCCCCCTGAATTTCGCGGGGACGAGAATGGGCGCCGCGTTTTCCACGTCGAGGGAGGATACGATCATCCTGACCTGGCAGGAGAACAGCCTCAACTCGAACGTGCAAAAGTACCGCCTGTATCTTTGCAATGACGGAGGAAACAGAACGCTGCTCGGCGAGACCGACTCCCGGACGCTCACGTATATATACCGCCAGGCCCGCAAGGATAAGAGCTACAGGTTTGCTGTTACCGCTGTCAACAGTCGCAACCGAGAAGGAGAAGCCGCCATCACCACGGTGGAAAAGAGCATCTAGAACGGCCTTTAATGCCCGCCAAAAAGATCCTTATCGTTGATTATGACATCCAAAGCTTGGCCGCCCTCGTCAGGCTTTTTGAGCCGTACGGGTTCGAGATCATCGAGGCCACGGACGGACTCACGGCCCTTGAAAAATTCAAGTCGGATCATCCCGACCTTGTCCTGCTCGAAGCCATCCTGCCCAGGTTCCACGGGTTTGATCTGACGAGGCGGATCCACCAGGAATCCAAGGGAACCGTGCCCGTGGTGATTGTGACGGGACTCTATCGGGGGCCCCAGTACCGGCACGAAGCTCTGACATCGTTTGGGGCGTCAGACTATTTCGAAAAACCTTATGTGGCCGAGAAGCTGGTCCGCTCGGTCTTGAGCCTCCTGAAGGAGAAGATCGAGATCGAGCTGGACCTGCCTCATCCCGATTCCGTGATCTCATACCTCGCGGAATGGCTCAAAAAACAGGGCGGCGCCCCAGGAGGCCAGGCCGAGAATTGACATCATAGCAGATAAGCTGATAGACTTTTTGAAGGCTATGAGCGAAAACCTTTGGACGCGTTGCAATAACTGTCAGAGGATTCTCTACAAAGAGGATATCCTCGAGAACCACTCTGTTTGCCCTGCCTGCGGCTTCCACTTCCGGCTGTCCGCCTCGGAACGCCTGGCGATGCTCTTCGACGACGGCCGTTTCGATGTCGTGGACCACGGCGTCTGCCCCCTCGACCCCCTGAAATTCGTCGACAGCCAGAATTACGGCCAGCGGCTCGAAGAAAGTCAGAAGAAAACGATGCTTCCAGAGGCCGTGGTCAATGCCGTGGGAACGATGGGCGGCATCAAGGTCATCATTGCCGCCATGGATTTCGCCTTCATGGGCGGAAGCATGGGATCGGTCGTCGGCGAGAAGATCACCCGGGCGGTGGAGCGGGCGCTCAAGGAAAAAATGCCCTTGATCATCGTTTCCTGCTCAGGAGGCGCCCGGATGCAGGAAGGAGCGCTGTCCCTGATGCAGCTGGCGAAGACGAGCGCGGCTCTGGCCCGGCTCGAAGAGGCGAAGCTTCCCTTCATCTCCGTCCTCACCGATCCGACCACGGGCGGCACCACAGCCAGCTTCGCCATGCTGGGCGACATCAACATCGCCGAGCCCAACGCCCTGATCGGGTTCGCCGGCCCGCGCGTGATCGAGCAGACGATCAAAGAGAAGCTGCCGAAGGGATTCCAGCGGTCGGAATTCCTGCTCAAACACGGCCTGCTGGATGACGTCGTCCCGAGGAAGAACCTGAAAAACTACATCATCCGGGCGATGCGTCTGTTCCTCAACCGGCCTCAATGAACCTTGTTCAATGCCGGTCCTACATCCAGGACCTCCAGCGGTTCGGCATCAAACTCGGCCTTGAAAACGTCACGAACGTTTTAGCCTCTTTCGATCATCCCCACCGTTCTTTTCCGTCCGTCCACGTCGCCGGAACAAACGGCAAGGGGTCTGTCTGCGCGATGCTCGCCGAAATTCTTTCTCTCCACGGCCTGAGGGTCGGGCTTTACACATCCCCCCATCTTGTCCGGGTCGAAGAACGTATCCGCGCCGGCGGAGAAGAGATCTCAACCCGGGACTTCTGCCGGCTGACCGCCGTGGTAAAAGGCAGGATCGACCGCCTTTTAGCCCGAAAAAAGCTTGAGGCCCACCCCACCTTTTTTGAAGTCCTGACCATCCTTGCCCTTCTCTATTTTCGGGAGAAAAAGGTCGATATCGCTGTGCTTGAAGTGGGGATGGGCGGTAGGTTTGACGCGACGAATGTCGTCACCCCGCTCGTGTCCGTGATCACGAACATTTCCAAGGACCACCAGGAGTATCTTGGGAAGAAGATCGGTCAGATCGCCTTCGAAAAAGCGGGAATCATAAAGCCCGGCGTGCCCGTCGTCTGCGGTGCGGTATCAAAAACCGCCTTGGGCGTCATCCGGAGGCATGCCGGAGAAAAGGAAGCTCCGCTCTTTCTTGCCCTCGATCGGGAAAACCGCCTGACCGGGGAAAAAAAGAAAGGCTATTATATCTTCGAATATTTCTTCGGCGATGAGATGTTCCGGTTTTCGCCGGGGCTTCTAGGCGCGCACCAGGGGCGGAATGCCGCCATCGCCATCGCTGCGGCTTCTGTTCTGAATTGGGGCTGGAAGCCGCTCGAGAAAAAAAAGATCATCCGCGGGATCGGACAGGCCCGGTGGGAAGGACGATTGGAATCGGTTTCTCGCAATCCTTTGATTCTCCTCGACGGCGCGCACAACGAAGCCGGCGCGGCGGCGCTGGCGAGATACATCACTGATTTTTGCCCTGAGCCGCCCGTCATCGTCTTAGCGATCATGAAGGACAAGGCCATCAAGCGCGTCTCCAGGATTCTTTTCCCTCTGGGCAAAAAAGTTATCCTGACGTCCATCCCTTACCCGCGGGCGGCACCAGCAGAAGAGGTCTCGCGCCTCGCCCGGCCGTTCAGAGACAAAATTATCTTAGAAGCTTCCCTCAAGAAGGCCGTGGACATCGCCCGGGCCGAAGCTGGCCGCCGCGGCACGGTCCTCATCACCGGTTCCCTTTTCCTCGTCGGCGAAGCGAAGAAGATGGGGATCGGCGTAAGGCGCTCAAAAACGCGCTGAATTTCCCCGGCGAGGAAATTCCGCTCTTCTTCGTCCGTCGTTCGCCTCGCCGGGGAAATTCGGCCCGGCTTCGAGCCCCCATTCCAGAGCCTTCTTCTTGAGTTTTTCGCCCAAAAATGCTATTTTTACACATTAAATTATATGACCTGAAAGTTATTCTATGCTCCAAATCGACGCAACGGCCTTCATCGTCTTCTTCATCGTCTGGATTCTTGTTTTTGTCCTGTCCCGGGTCTTTTGGAAGCCCATGATCAAAGTCATAAGGGACAGGAATGCCCAGATCGATGGAGACGGAGAGGCCTCACGAAAGACTGGGATTGCCTACGAGCAAGGCCTCCAGGAGATCGACCAAACCTTGAAATCGGCGAGGCTCGCTGCGGAAAAAACGCGGGAAACTCTCGAGGTCGAAGCCTTGAAAGAAAAGTCCCGGATGCTCACCGAAGCCAGCACTATGGCCAAGGGCGAGATCGAAAAGGCCAGGGCCGCGCTCCAGGAGGAAATCTCCCGGCTTAAACAGGAGCTCAAAACAGAAACGGGGCGCTTGGCCGACCAGATTGAAAAGAGGTTGCTGAACTGATGGCGGACAAAAAGACGGCCTTCGCGGTCCTTCTTCTGGTCCCGTTTTTTATTTTCATGACGACCGAGGAAGGGACCTCAGGTTCCGGCGCGAGCAACTTTTTAGGGAAGGTCGTCAACTTCGCCGTTCTTTTAGGCGGATTGACATATATCTTGTATAAGCCCCTGCGAAATTTCCTGGCCAAACGGTCCCGGGACATTCGGGCCGCGCTTGACGAGGCCAGGGGCGCCAGGCGTGAGGCGGAGCAGAAGCTCGAGGAAGCGCGGCGGAGGATCGCCGCTCTAGAGGACGAAGTGACCGGGATGAAAAGAGAAGCCGAGCTGAAAGGCTTGAAGGAGCAAGCGAAGATCAAAGCCCTGGCCGAGAAGGAAGCCATCAGGATCCGGTCGTTCGCCCGGCAGGAGATCGATCTTCAACTCAAGGCCGGGATCCAGGAGCTCAAAGAATATACGGCGGAGATCGCGGCCTCGCTGGCCGAGGCCCGGATGAAGGACAAGATCACGGAAGAGGGACAATCGAAGCTGATCGACAAATCCATCGAAAGGCTGGCGGAGATTCATGAAGAGCCAAATTCTCGTTAAGCGCTATGCCGAGGGTCTGGCTGCGGCCCTCAAAACCGAAGAGGAATACGCGGCCGTGAGCCGTGAACTGACCGAGTTCTCGGACATCCTCGAAGAGAACGAAGAACTCCGGCGGGTACTCGCCCGCCCTTTTTTGACCTCGGACAAAAAAGTGCAGATCGTCAAGGACATTCTGGACAGACAGTCCTATCAGGCCAAAACGCGCCGGCTGCTTCTCCTTCTTTTGCACCACCGGCGGCTGGAGATCCTGTCCCAGATCGTCCGGGCCCTGCCCGCGTTGTGGAACGAACGGCAGGGCGTCGTCGCGCTTGAGGTCCGTTCGGTGGTCCCTCTCAAGGACAGCCAGCGTCGAAAGCTCGAGAAAGAGCTCGAGGCGATAGAGAAAGGCCCGGTCTACTGCACCTATGTCCTCGACCCAGGCATCGTCGGCGGACTTTTTGTCAAAAAAGGGAATATGGTCTATGATGTCTCCCTCAAAGGGCAGTTGGAACGGTTGAAGGAAAAGATCAGGGAAAGGTAGACCGTCATGGCCATCAAAGCGGATGAAATCAGCAAGATCATTCAGCGGCAGATCGAGGGGTTCGAGACCGAGGCTGATATCAGGGAGATCGGGACGGTCATTTCGGTCGGCGACGGCATCGCCCGCATCCACGGGCTGGATCGCGTCATGTACAACGAGCTGCTCGAGTTCCCCCACAACGTCTTCGGCCTCGCCTTGAATCTCGAGGAAGACAGCGTCGGCGCGGTCCTCCTCGGCGAGAGCCATCTGATCAAGGAAAGCGACATCGTCAAGCGCACCCGCCGCATCATGGAAGTCCCGTCCGGGCCTGCTCTTGTCGGCCGCGTGGTCGACCCTCTCGGCAAGCCGCTCGACGGCAAAGGCCCGATCAAGACCGATATCTACCAGGTCATCGAACGGCTGGCCCCTGGCGTCGTCGATCGGCTCCCCGTCCGCGAGCCCCTCCAGACGGGGATCAAGGCCATCGACGCCATGATCCCCATCGGCCGCGGGCAGCGCGAGCTGATCATCGGCGACCGTCAGACCGGGAAATCGATCATCGTCATGGATACGATCATCAACCAGAAAGACACGGGTGTCATTTGCATATACGTAGCGATCGGCCAAAAGAACTCAACCATCGCTCAATTCATCAAGACCCTTGAGGAATTCGGGGCGATGGACTATTCCATCGTCGTCGCCGCCTCGGCGGGCGACTCTTCGTCACTCCAGTACTTGGCGCCGTACAGCGGCTGCGCCATAGGCGAATATTTCCGGGACAACGGCCGTCACGCGCTCGTCATCTACGACGACCTGTCCAAGCACGCCGCCGCCTACCGCGAGATCTCTCTCCTTCTCCGCCGGCCGCCGGGACGGGAAGCCTATCCGGGCGACGTTTTCTATCTCCACTCCCGGCTATTGGAGCGGGCCGCGAAGCTCAATGACGAGCACGGAGGGGGTTCCCTGACGGCTTTGCCCATCATCGAGACCCAGGCCGGCGACGTCTCGGGCTACATCCCCACGAACGTGATTTCGATCACGGACGGCCAGATCTACCTCGAGCACGAGCTGTTCAACGCCGGCATCCGTCCGGCGATCAACGTCGGGATCTCGGTCTCGCGGGTCGGCGGCAATGCCCAGATCAAGGCCATGAAACAGGTCGCCGGCAAACTGCGGGGCGACCTCCAGCAGTACCGCGAGCTGCTGACGTTCGCCCAGTTCGGGACCGAACTGGACAAGATCAGCCAGGCCCAGCTCGACCGCGGCGAGCGCCTGAGCGAAATTCTTAAACAAAACCAGTATGCGCCGCTCCCCGTCGAAAAGCAGATCCTGATCATCTATGCCGGCAACCGCGGCTTCCTGGACCAGTTCAAGGTCAGCCAGATCCGGGCCTACGAGAAGAGGCTCTACGAGTTTTTCGACACAGAACATGGCGAGATTCTGACGAAACTGCGCGAACGGAAACAGATCGATGTCGCCCTGGACGAGGCCATCGGCTCCGCCCTGACGGAATTCAATAATCGGTTCAAGCAGGAGGCCGCTGCCTGATGCCCACTCTCATCGACCTTCGCCGCCGGATCAAGAGCGTAAAAAATACGCAGCAGATCACCAAGGCGATGAAGACCGTCTCCACGGCCAAGTTCAAGAAAGCCCAGCGCATGGTCCTCGAAGGCCGGCCCCACTGGCACACCGAGCCGGACCTGTTGGCCCGAATTTCCCGATGGGCGGGGACGCGCGCCCATCCCCTGTTCAACGTCCGCGACGAAAAAAGGATTCAGGTCATCGTCATTACGTCGGACAAAGGCCTGTGCGGCGCTTTCAACTCGAACCTCCTGGCCCGGACGATCGAGTTCATCGAGGGGAAAGCGCAGCGGTCTCAAATCAACCTGGTGCTCGTCGGGAAAAAAGCCTTGAATTTCTTCAGGAAATATCCCTATTCCGTTGACCGGGTCTATGCCGGAAAAACGGACAAGCTCGGTGCTTCGGAAATGCGGGAGATCGCCCGACATATGATGCGATTGTACACCTTTCGGGAGACGGACGGAGTTTACGTGGCCTCCAACGAATTCAGGTCGGTGCTCGCGCCTCGCATCACCATCACCAGGCTCCTGCCCATCCTCCTGGACAAAAGCGCCGCCGAGCCGCAATCCGTGGCGCCGGATTGGGAGCCGGCTGCCCCGGCTATCCTCGAGAGCCTGGTTCCCCGTCACGTCGAGGACCAGCTCTGCCACGCGTTCTTCGAATCCCAGGCCGCGGAGCAGGCGGCGCGGATGATGGCGATGGACAACGCCTCGAAGAACGCCGAAGAGCTGATCACGGACCTCGTCCTCGTCCTGAACAAGATCCGCCAGGCGGGGATCACCAAGGAGCTTCTCGAGATCATGACCGCCGTGGAAGCCTTGAAAGAATAAGGAAAGCCGTAAGAGTGACCCATGAGTGAAGCCGCCCAACAGGAAAGAACCGGAGTGGTCGTTCAGGTCATCGGGCCTGTCGTCGACGTTTCGTTCAAAGGGATGGAGCTGCCCGAGATCTACACCGCCATCCGCATCACAAGCGAAGGGTTCGAATCCCCGCTGCCCGTCGATATCATCGTCGAAGTCGAGCAACACCTTGGCGAGGACGTCGTCCGTTGCGTGTCCATGCACCCGACGGACGGCCTGGCCCGGGGGATGAAGGCCATCGACCTCCGCGGGCCGATCGAGGTGCCGGTCGGGGTGGAAACGCTCGGCCGGGTGATGAATGTCATCGGCGAGCCGGTGGATCATCTGGGGCCCATTCGGGCCAAGAAAAAATACCCGATCCACCGCCCCTCCCCGACGCTCGAGGAGCAAAACACGCGGCTCGAGATGTTCGAGACCGGCATCAAGGTCATCGACCTCATCCAGCCGTTCCTGAAGGGCGGCAAGATCGGCCTGTTCGGCGGCGCCGGCGTCGGCAAGACCGTCATCATCATGGAGCTTATCCATAACGTGGCCAAAAAACACGGTGGATATTCCGTTTTCGCCGGCGTCGGCGAGCGGACGCGCGAAGGGAACGACCTCTGGATCGAAATGAAGGAATCAAAGGTCATCGACAAGACAGCGCTCGTCTACGGCCAGATGACCGAGCCGCCCGGCGCGCGCCTGAGAGTCGGGCTGACCGCCCTTTCGGTCGCCGAATATTTCCGTGATGAGATGAACCAGGACATTCTGCTGTTCATCGATAACATCTTCCGTTTCACGCAGGCCGGGTCGGAAGTGTCGGCCCTGCTCGGGCGGATGCCTTCGGCCGTCGGCTACCAACCCAACCTGGCTACGGAACTGGGCGAGCTCGAGGAACGGATCACATCGACCAAGAAAGGCTCGATCACGTCGGTCCAGGCGATCTATGTTCCGGCCGACGACTTCACCGACCCCGCTCCGGCGACGACGTTCTCGCACCTCGATGCTTCGACCAGCCTCTCCCGCGCTCTCACCGAGATGGGTATTTACCCCGCCGTCGATCCGCTGGCATCGTTTTCGCGCATCCTCGACCCGAACATCATCGGCGAGGAGCATTACCGGGTTGCGCGCCGGGTGAAGGAGATCCTGCAGAGGTATAAGGACCTCCAGGACATCATCGCCATCCTGGGCATCGAGGAGCTGTCCGAGGAGGACAAGCTCATCGTCGGCCGCGCCCGCAAGATTCAACGCTTCCTGTCCCAGCCGTTCCACGTCGCCGAAGAGTTCACGGGCCGGCCCGGCAAGTACGTGACCATCGAGGAAACGGTCCGCGGCTTCAAGGAGATCTGCGAAGGCCTGCACGACGACAAGCCCGAGCAGGCGTTCTACATGGAGGGCGGGATCGACGATGTCGTCAAGCGCTCCGAGGAACTGAAAAGCTTATGAGCCAGAACCTGCCTTCCTCATTCCATCTCAAGATCATCACCCCGAGACTTTTGCTGGCCGATACGGACGTTGACGAAGTTTCGATCCCGAGCCTCGAAGGTCTGATCGGGGTCCTTCCCGGGCATAGGCCGCTCGTGGTCGCCTTGGGATACGGGACTTTAACATATCGCCTGGGGACGAGCGAGGAGAGCTTTGCGGTCAAGGGCGGCTATGCCGAGATCCTGCCCGACAAGGTCCTGGTTTTCACCGAAGTGAGTGCTGGCAAGAACTAGACAGGATACATTCCATATGTGTCCCAATCTCTGACACGATTATGCCTATTAAAGAAGAGCCCGCAGGTTCAGGTCCAGATGCGGTATGTGTACCCATGAATGAAGACGAGACCCCGGATACGTTCTACCAGGGCCGCGTCCTGGTCCTCCAGAAAAAGAAGGGATACCGCTTCGCTCTCGACGCGCCCCTTCTCGCCGATTTCATCCACGTTCGGCCTGCGGACGAGCTTTTAGAGCTGGGCACGGGCAGCGGCATCATCCCTCTCCTCCTCAGCCTCAAGCCCTTTGCCCATATTACCGCTATCGAGATCCAGGACGCCCTTGCGGACCTAGCCCGGAGGAATGTGAGCGCGAACCGGCTGGACGAAAGGATCACGGTCGTTCACGGCGACTTCAGGAAATATCGCAGTCTTAAAAAATTTGACGTCGTCTTTTCCAACCCCCCGTACATCCCCCAAAAGACCGGCTTTCTGAGCGTGACGGCTGAAAAATCCGTTGCAAAACACGAGTTAAAATGCGATATATTAGGGGTTATGCGGGCGACGGCCAGACTGCTCAAGAAAGACGGACGGGCGTATTTTATTTATCCCGCTCGGCGCGAAGAGGACTTGAGGAAGGCCGTCGAGAAGAACGGCCTTCATCTCCACGCGCTGCGCTACGTCCATCCGCGGAAGGGGAGGGCAGCGAATCTTGTCCTGGCCGAATGCCGGTTTTCCGGGCGGGAAACGCGCCTCCTTCCGCCGCTTGTCCTGTCTGACGAGCGGGGCGAAACCACAGCCGAAGCGCGCCAGGTCTTTGAAGGAAAAATCCGTGGTCCGGCTGATTAAGAATCTCAAGGAGCTTTATCGATACCGGGTGCTCATCCAGAACCTGGTGAGCCGCGAGCTCAAGGCCCGGTACCGCGGCTCGGTCCTCGGGTTCCTCTGGTCGTTCTTCAACCCGCTGCTCCTCATGGTCGTTTACACGATCGTTTTCGGCTTCATCATCAATTCGCGCGACCCGGCCTTCAACAGCTCACCCTGGCTCTACGCCCTCTACTTGTTCAGCGGCGTGCTTCCCTGGGTCTGGTTCTCCTCGTCCTCGATCGAATCGGCCAACGTCCTTATGACCCACGGCAATCTGATTAAAAAAATTCTCTTCCCGGCGGAGATCCTGCCCGTCGTCACCCTCACGAGCAACCTCATCCACTTCAGCTTCGGCCTTCCGATCCTGTTCATCTTCCTCTTCATTTTCGGGAAATATCTGACCATCTACGTGCTTTTCCTGCCGCTGGTCGTCCTCGTCCAGTTCATCTTTTCGCTGGGGTTCGGTTTTCTCCTCTCCTCGCTCACCGTCCATTTCCGGGACATCAAGGACATCCTGGGCAACCTGCTGACGTTCTGGTTCTTCGCGACCCCGATCGTCTATCCCCTCTCGTTCGAATCGGTGCAAAAATCCGGCGTTCTCCGGACCATGCTCAACCTTAACCCGATGACCCATATCATCGGCGGCTACCATGATTGCCTGTTTTACGGGCGGATGATCCGCTGGCGGTCCCTGGGCGTCACGCTGATCGTTTCGCTCGTCCTGTTCACTATCGGGTACGCGGTGTTCGACCGGCTGCGCGACTCGTTCCCGGAGGAAGTCTGATGTACGCCATTAAGCTCGACGGCGTCACTCGGGTATACCAGAAGTATTCGGCTCGCCACCGCTTCCAGACCTTTAAAAGCGCCCTGGTGAAAGGCGATTTGTTCCGCTCGTTGAAGCCCGACGAACTCGTCACGGCCCTTGACGACATCAGCCTTCAGGTCGAGAAGGGCATGACCTTCGGCGTGATCGGCGAGAACGGCTCGGGCAAGAGCACGCTCCTCAAGATCATTGCAGGGATCGCTAAACCGACATCGGGCCGGCTCAAGGTGGAAGGCAAGATCTCGGCCCTCATCGAGCTCGGCGCCGGCTTCCACCCCGAGATCTCGGGCCGGGAGAACGTCTTCATCAACGGCATTATGCTCGGCCTCTCCAAAAAGGAGATCACCCAGAAGTTCGACGAGATCGTCGGGTTCGCCGAGCTCGAGGAATTTATTGACGCGCCAGTGAAGACGTATTCCTCGGGCATGTACATGCGTCTCGGCTTTTCGATCGCCATCAACGTCAATCCGGAGATCCTCCTCATCGACGAGGTCCTGTCCGTCGGCGACGCGGCCTTCGTCCCGAAGTGCCTCGACCGCATCGACGACTTCCGGCGGCGGCTCAAGACGATCCTCTTCGTCAGCCACGACCTGACGACCGTGGCCAAAATCTGCGATAAAGTGGCCTGGCTGAAGAACGGAAAGATCCGGATGATCGGCGAGCCGAAGCGGATCGTGGACGCCTACCTCCAGGACGTCGCCGAGAAACAGGAAGAAGACTTCCAGGAGCGAAAGGTCCAAGCTGAAGCGCCGGCGGCGGAGCCTTTACTCGAGCCGGCGCCAAAGCCTGCCGCTGAGGATGAAAAGCGCGAACAGCGGTGGGGAAAGCGAGAGATCGAGATCCGCAAGGTGACGCTCAAGTCGTTGGGGGGCGAAGAGAAGCACGTCTTCCATCCCGAGGAAGGGATGGTCATCGAGATGGATATCGTTGCGCACGAGCCACTCAAGGATTTCGTCTTCGGCATCGGGATCTTCAATTCTCAGGGCATTTCCTGCTACGGGACGAACACAAACATCGAGGACTTCGAGCCCCTTTCGATCAGCGGCGCGGGGAAGGTCACCTGCCGGATCGAGCGCCTGAGCCTGATCAACGGGACGTATTACCTGGACGTGGCGGCCCACAAGCGCGACGGCTATTCGTACGATTATCACCGGAACTTGTATTCCTTCCTAGTCTCCTCGATGCTCAAGGACGTCGGCATCGCGCGCCTGCCGCACGCATGGAATTTTACGCCGAAGATCAAGTTCAAGTCGCCGGGCAAATAGAAAGGATTTTCTTCTATTTTTAATTTAGTGATATGAATAGCCGAAAGGTTCAGACGCTCAACAACCTTAAAAAAATCCGGGCCCGGCTGCGCAAAGAAGGCCAGAAGGTCGTTTTTACCAACGGCTGTTTTGACCTGATTCACAGGGGGCATATTCATCTTTTCCGTTTTGCCAAAAGCTGCGGCGACGTCCTGATCGTGGCCCTCAACACGGATCGTTCGATCCGGAAGATCAAGGGGCCGTCGCGGCCTGTTTTTCCGCTTAAGGAAAGGTATGAAATTCTCTCCGCGATCGAACATATCGATTACCTGACATCGTTCTCCGAAGAAACGCCGCAAACGATCATCGCCGCGCTCCTTCCGGATGTCCTGGTCAAAGGAGGCGATTGGGTCTCCGATGAGATCGTCGGCAAGAAAGAGGTCGAGGAGGCCGGCGGAAAGGTCGTCCGCGCGCCTTATCTTATAGGCCACTCCAGCACGGACATTATTGAAAAGATCTTGAAAAACTTTTCCTGAGGTTTAAAGCGCAATGGAGTATTCGAGAGAATGAATAGATTCCAGGCTGCGATCCCAAAAAGCCTTGCTCTCCTGGTCATCTTGTTGACGAGCTCGTTAAGGATTACGAACGCTGTGAATCAGGCCGAGGATTTGTCCATAGGCACTCTGTAGACCTTCTTCATTCCCGGGAATCGGATCTCAAAGATATTCCTTCAGATTCTGCCTGGGTTCTTTACGGTGTCGGATACAAATTCAAATGTCGGGCCCACGGGACAGGCCTATTTTAATCTCTATTCGCATCGGGATGCGGCGATTTATATGATCCTTGCGGCGGATCTCGTTTCCTATCCCGTCGCGACTTTTAACTGTTCGGGACCGACGGTTTCCGTGAGGGAAGCGGCGGTTCAGATCGCCGAGAACCTGGAGATCTGTGCCGATGTCAAAATGAAGGCCAAATTCACCGGAACGCCTGCCGAGAGGCATTTGCTGGCCGACGGCCGCAGGCTCGAGGAAAAATTGGGGAAATCTCTCGATTCCCTCCAAGACATCATTCTCGGCCAGACGTACTGGGTTGTTAATGGCGGATTTCGTCGCGGGCTTGATCATCTCATTGGAAAATCTCTTTAATTGATTCCATTTTCAGCTTCGAAGTTCAATTTTAGTTGGGTGGCACGGATGTTGCCCCGCAGCTTCCGAAGCGTCAGAGCCCAATGAGAATTATTCCGAAGACGCGTTTTAAGACTTCCTTCAAATTAAAGCATGAGATAAGGCTTTTCTCCAGTGATATTAACCCCTCTGCCTCCTTACACAATTAAGGGGGATTAGATATAGCATGTAAAAAGACTTTATCTTATTGATATTAAACCCCCTACCCCCCCCCCCCGGAATTCAAGGGGGTCCCAAAACATGTCTGTGTCTTCGGCTAAGGTGGCGATGGCTGTAGGGGCGCGTCCAAGACAGGCCCCTTCATAATGACACGGAAAAGGAGATGCTTACGGCATGTAAACAATACTTGACAAATTGTAAAATAGACTTTACATTATTAGCTGGATAGAAAAAAATGAATCTGGATAATAACTTAAGGGTCTGGAGAGCAAAAAGGAATATTACCCAAGAAGAGCTGGCCGAAGCTATAGGCGTCAGCCGTCAGACGATCAATGCCATAGAATTGGGAAAATTCAACCCTTCGGTTTTGACGGCATTGAATCTGGCCAAATTCTTCGGGACAAACATCGAAGAGATCTTTTTTGTCCCAAAAGAGGGAGACCATGAGAAAAATAGTCAGCCATAATTTTTATTTTATGTTTCTAATGATCGTCGGCCTCATCGCCGTTATGGCCGTGATCGTCATCGGCGAGGCGGGTTGGGCCTTATTATCTCTAATCAGCATTTTGGCTTTCTTTAAACGGAAAAAAGCGGATGAACGGGAAATCCAATTACTCCTCAAAGCCAACACTGGTACCCTGATGGCTGTATACCTCTCGATGTTTCCCGTCTATTTTTTCCTGCCTTCCGTCAACTGGCTTATGGCCATGGCCTGTTCCTTCATTTTCTTTCAAGGACTCTGGGGGCTCCTCATGTTTAAATTCGGATAAATGTGATCATTGAATTATTTAAAAAGCCCCTTTCTCCTCGTTTTTGGAATGGGGGGGGCATGAGGGAATTTTCGTGATTTGGAGGTGGCCCCTTGGCCGTGAAATATTATTTAAAAGGAGGCGATGATGTTTTGACTTCGATCTTTCCTGACTAGCTTCAAAAAAACCGTTTTGACCATTTCCTTGGGCTTTCTCTTGAGCCTTGGATTCGTGGTCCAACCCGGCCAGGTTCAAGGTCAAGGGACACCTTTCCCCAAACAGAAAGATCTTTTCGAGAAGCTTCATGTTCATGAAGCCTGGCAGTTGACCAAGGGAAGCTCCGACGTTTTGGTCGGGGTCATCGATAACGGCTTCGATTTTTTCCATCCGGATTTAAAAGAGCGTCTGATCCCGGGTTTCTATGCTCCCGGAGGATATCACACGGAGGTCTATGAGAATATGGCCCATGGAACCCTAGTCGCGAGCATCATCGCGGCCAAAGGCGGCCAGGGGAGCGAAATGGCTGGGCTTGCCCCAGAATGCAAAGTTCTGACCGCCTCCACAGGAACGATCGAACATAAGCTTTTAAAGCTTCAAAAAGAATTTCAGAAAAAATCTCCCAAGGCCGATGCTCAGGAGTTCTTAAAAGAAATGGTAAAGCATGGGGACGAGCTAAAAAAATTCGGCCAGGAGTGGACTTCTTATCAGGCTTTATCGACGGCGGCGGCCATCCGATACTTGACGGACCATGGAGTTAAGGTCATCAATTTCAGCGGCCTGATGAAGAAGAGCCTCATCCAGTCAGCCGAAGCCTGGGACAAGCTTCAGGAGGCTTTTCAATACGCCTCCAACAAGGGTGTCCTCGTCGTGATCGGCGCCGGCAACAACGCTCAAGCCTGCGAGGATTATCCGGGAGACGAAAATTCGATAATCGTTGTGGGCGCCACGAGCGAGGAGTTTAAAGCCATCTATGAAGTCCTGCCCATGGGGGCAACTTCGTCGGCCACGCCCATTGTGACGTCCTTGGCCGCGCTCGTCTACAGTTTGAAACCGGGTCTCGAGGCCAAATCCGTCATAGAACTCATAAAGAAAGGATGCGACGATATCGGTGAAAAAGGATTCGATATTTATACGGGCTATGGACGAGTGAACTTCCTGAAGACGCTTCAGCTGGCGAAAGAGTTCACCCGCTGAGGAAACGGGAAAAAAGAGGGACGCTTCTCTTTATCAAGAGTGAGAACCGTCCCTCTTTTTTTATTTAATATACGGGATCTTTTTCTCTGCCAGGAGCTTGTTCAACTCGGGGACGTCCTTATCCGTGATCTCCTTCATTTTTTCGATGAGCGGGGCGAGAAACGCCTTGGCCTCTTCGATCTTAGTGATGCTCATCTGCGTCGGCGCGCCCGGGAAGCGAGAGATGTCGCTGCCGGCGCGCATCGCCACCTCGCCCACCGTCCCGCCGCGGAGCGCGTTGAAGTACAGCTGGCGGTATTGGGTCTGTCCTTCGGGGGTTCGATAGTAGATCTTCTGGATCTCGCCCAGTTTGTCCCTTACCGCCTTGAGCTTGTCCTTGACGGCTTGGTCGACGTTCCGGACGGTGCCGAGGCTCGTTTCGAGCTGCTGGAGCTGGCTGGCGAGATTATCGACCTGCGTCATGAGCCGCGAGGCTGTGGCCGAAACTTGGGCCGCTTCGCGAGCATATTTTTGATTGAGCTTGCGCTCCTCGAGCGGAATGCCGAGCTCGTCCTTCACCGTGAAGGATTTTTCGTATTTTTTGCCATTGACTTCGAGGACGGCTTTATAATCGCCCGGGTCGGCATAAGCGCCGCCCTCTCCGCCAAACCTTCCGCCCCCGCCGCCGCGCTGGCCGCCGCCCCCGAACGGAGTCCCGATCGTCGTGGCTCCGGCTTGACCGGCGCCCGCGCCGCGCTGGCCGCTGCCCATGCCGCCGCCGATTCCGCCCATCCCACCGGCGTCCGTGCCGGGAGCGCCGGCGGCGTCTGGCCGGAGATCCCACACCACCCGATTCACGCCGGCCGTGTTCGTCGGCCGGAGCGTCCGGACATCTATGCCCGTCTTATCCTGGATGGTGAGCTTGAGCTTGGCGTCCTTGGCCGCGGCCGGATTCAGATAATAGTTAACATAGGCTCCAAAGACGGGGTTCTGGCCGGGGAAATCGTTGGTATCGACATCCGAGACACTCCTCATGGAATAGATCGTCGCGGACCGGACATCGAACAGCTCGCTCTCGCTCCTTACGGTTTCGGCTGTGAGCCGTTCGAGCGGACGGATGTCGTCCATGATCCAGACGCCGCGGCCGTGGGTCCCGATGATGAGGTCGCGCTCCCGCGGATGGATCTGGATATCACGGACGGCGATGGTCGGGAAGTCCCATTTGTAAGGGATCCAGTGCTTTCCGCCGTCGAAGCTCACGAAGAGGCCGAATTCCGAGCCGGCAAAGAGCAAGTTCTGGTTTTCGAGGTCTTCGCGGATGACGTGGATGTAGCCGACCGCAGGCAGGTTGGACGCCAGGGCGACCCAGGTCTTGCCGTAGTCCTCGGTCTTGAAGATATACGGCTTGTAATCGTCCACCTGATGACGCGAGATCGAGATGTAGGCCGCGCCTTCGTTGAAGTGCGAGGCTTCGACGCGCGTCACCCAGTTGTCGTCGGCTCCGAGACCCTTGATGTTCTTTGTCACGTTATCCCAGGTCTTGCCGTCGTCCCGCGTGACCTGGACCTGGCCGTCATCGGTGCCGACCCAGATCGTGCCATTTTTGACGCGGGATTCCGAAATCGTCAGGATCGTGCAGTGGATCTCGGCGCCCGTGTTATCGATCGTGATCGGCCCGCCCGAGTCGATTTTTTTCTTCGGGTCGTTGGTGCTCAAATCTGGCCCGGCTTTTTCCCACGACCGGCCTTTGTCCCTGGACCGGAAGAGGTAATTGCCGCCGAAGTAAACGACATTGTGGTCGTGCGGCGAGATGGTGATCGGCGAGTTCCAGTTGAACCGGTACGGCTCCTGGCCGATCGGGGCTTGCGGCTTGATGCCCTGCGACAGGCCCGTCTTGAGGTCGTGGCGCTCGATTCCGCCCATCTGGAGGTTGCGGTAGAGAATCGACCAGTCTTCGGGATCGATCTGGGCGTAAAAACCGTCCCCGCCGCCCGTGGCGTACCAGTGCTGATTCAGGATCCCGCTCCGGTCGCGGGAGTTCGAAGGGCCTTCCCAGTTGCCGTTGTCCTGGAGGCCGATGTTGACCCAATAAGGATCTCGCATATCGAAGGCGACATTGTAGATCTCGGCCCAGGCCCCGGATTGGACGGTGTGATAGGTCCTCCCGCCGTCCCATGAGATGTCGATCCCGCCGTCGTTGCCGTCGATGATGTGGTTGGAATTAAACGGATCGACCCAGAGAGCGTGGTGGTCGGAGTGCGTCCCGCGGCCGATCGTATCGTAGGTCCGGCCCCCGTCCCGGGAGATATAAGACGATCCCGAATAGACGTAAACGACCAGCTCGTTGTTGGGATCGGCCGTCAGGCGGCTGTAGTAGAACGGACGGAAATTGATGCGGTCGTACGTCCGCTTGTCGCACATCCGGATCCAGGTCTCGCCTTTATTGTCCGTGCGGTAAAGGCCGCCGTCCGTGATATGCTCGAAGAGCGTATAGACGACGTTGGGCTTGGACCGGCAGATGTCCACACCAACCCGGCCGACGACGCCGCTCGGCAGGCCGGTCGTCATCTTTTTCCAGGTTTCGCCGCCGTCGGTCGTCTTGAAGAGGCCGCTCGTCTCGCCGCCGCTATAGAAGTAATAGGGATTGCGCCGGTACTTCCACATGCCGGCATAGAGGATCTTGGGGTTGGACGGATCCATGGCCAGGTCCGAGCAGCCCGTGTCCTTATCGATGGTGAGGACTTTTTTCCAGGTTTTCCCGCCGTCGGTCGTTTTGTAAACGCCGCGCTCTTCGTTCGGGCCCCAGAGGTGGCCCTGGGCGCCGACGAAGACGACGTCGGGATCGGTCGGGTCGACCGAGATGCGGGAGATGAAGCGCGTCTCAGCGAGGCCCATGTTCTTCCAGGTCTTACCCGCGTCCTCGGATTTATAGACGCCGTCGCCGATGGCGACGGAATTCCGGGCCGTCGCCTCTCCCGTGCCGACCCAGACGATGTCGGGCGCGCTCTGGGCCACGGCCACGGCGCCGACAGCCACCGAGCCTTCGTTGACGAAGGAGGACTCCCAGGTGACGCCGGCGTTCGAGGATTTCCACACGCCGCTCGGCCCGACGGCCGCGTAGATGATCGATGTGTTCGCGAGTGGAACGGCGAAATCGACCGTCCGGCCGCCCATATTGGCCGGGCCGATGTTGCGGAGCCGGAATGTTTTAAGGATGGATGCGTAATCGAAACCCTCAACCGGCGCCGGCTTGGTCTGGCCGAAACCGGTCAAGCCGAGGATCGAAAGAAAAGCTGCGAGGGCCAAAACGGATGAAGACCTTAAATGTTTTTTAGACACGGACACCTCCCTCGATTTGATTTCGGAATGCAGAAGAGACCGCGAGATAATAGCTCAAATCCTTCTTCGGAGGTGTTATATATCAAAACAAGAATTCTTGTCAAAAAACAAAAAGGCCCTTCGCCCCCCCCCCCTAAGGGGAGGTCGAAGGGCCTGAAAACATTCACCGATAGAGCCGTTTCACCTCGTGCTCAGGAGGTGCGTAGGCAGCCGCTCTTGCAATGGCTGACGCGAGGAATCATGTATCGCTTCATCGATCCGCTCCTCCTTTCATAAAGTCTATAGGAATAGTATAGAATTACTTTGGGCCAATGTCAATTCTTTAACCTATCGTACAAATAAGCTAACCCGTTGCCCTCCAGTTCCGATTGCCATAAGACAATTCGCAATTTTCCCGAGGATTTCTTTTCGCTTGTCCCCACGTTTAACTAATGTTTTTTGACTTTGTCAAAAAACCACTGCCACAGCTTTTTGTGAAATTCCACGCTCGGCGGGTGGGCTTCCAAATAGGTCTTGATCCCGATGAGATCCTTGTCCTGGGGCGTGAACTTATACTTCGGCTCCGCCTCCCAGAGCATAGGAAATTCCGGGTGGAACTGGACGCCCAAGACATTGGGGAACTTGACGTGCTCGATGGCCTCGACGATCTTGCCGTCGAGGGAGGTGGCGGCGACCTTTAAGCCTTTCCCCAGCTTACCGACAGCCTGATGATGGGCGCTCATGATATACGGCTGGTCACCCGGCTTGAAGCCGAGCTCGGCGACGAATTTGCCTTTGTCAACGAGCTTGATGGGATGGAGCATGTAGCCAAGAAGCTTGCGGTCAAGGGGATCCAGCCGCGGCCAGGGATTGGTGTGCCAGTTGGGCTGGCCGAGCGAAATGATGTCTTCAACGTAGGTCTTGCCGTAGACATCCGCCCAGACGTCCTGGACCATCGTCCCTCCCGTGCCGGCATTCAGCGTCTGGCAGCCCAGGCAGATGCCCAGGACGGGAAAATCCGGCCGCGTCTCCAGGAACGCTTTGAACCCATCGCTCTGCGAGCCGCCCAATAAATGAAAAACAAAGGAAAGCTCCAGGTAGTGCCGATACGGGTCTTCGATGCGTGTTAGGAGGCTCGTCTTTTGCCCGTAGGTCGTCGGCGGAATATCGGGGCCGCCGAAGAAGATCATCCCGTCGGATTTCTTGAAGATGTCTTCGAATTCCCTGGAGGCGGCGTTCGGCTTGAACAGGTCGGCGGGCCCAAGCTCGGCGGACACTTCATGGAACTTGATCCACGTCAGGCCTTTGTCCTGGACGAATTTTTGGGATTGCTTGTAGTTCGTTTTTTCTTTGGTCTGATAGACGCCGACGACTTCGAATTTTTCAGCCGGAAGAAGCCCCTGCTCTTTCAGCGCGAGAAGGTCCCTGATCGTCCCGACCGACGGATAAAAGATCGTCAGGCGGGGGAGGGCGTGGGGCTCGGCCGCCGCGTCGAAGAATCGCGGCGGGGTTTGGGCCGCCGCAACGTTCGTGATGAGCAACAGGGCGCTCAGGATCGTGATGATATTGACCAAGGTTTTTTGTCTCATTCTAACTCCCTCAAAAAAGCCATTTTTTTCGGTCAGGAAACGGCCTCTCATTCGATTCTGATCCCGTCGGCGTCACCCGCGGCTTGATCATGATTTTTGGATCCCCGGTTCTGACTTGAAAGCGAAGGGATTGCCCCAAGGCCCGCATAGCGGAGGGGGGTCCCATCGTCTGAGATGGGGGGAACCGACGGGACTGGTTCCCCAGCGGGTCGGGGGCGATCCCTGAGCTTCCGGAGCAGACAGGATCCGCGGCCCAAGGTCTATTTCCCAAGGGCGACTACCGCTCGGGCGATCATCGTTTCCAGGAGTTCGATCTTGTATCCGTTTTCGGCTAGGGGAGTCGCTTCTGCCAATGCGGTTTTTGCCGCTTTCCGGGCTTCGGACTCCGTCGCTTTTTTCCCTTTGAGAGCGGCCTCGGCTTTCTTCAACCGCCAGGGGGTGGGCGCCACGCCGCCGCAGACGATCCGGATGTCCTCGATCGTGGCGCCCGAGAGGGCGGCTTTGACCGCCGCCGACACAACAGCGAAGTCCCACGAGCCGCGCTCGATGAATTTCTGGTATGTGCTCTTTTCGTTCTTCTTGGCCAGAGGAATGCGGATTTCCTTTACGACTTCTTGTTTGCCCAGGACATTCTCCTTCCGGACGTTCACGATGGGCGGCGCGTAGAACTCGGCTAAGGGAATGGTCCTTTCGCCCTGGGGCGAGGCGATCACGGCTTTGGCCTCGAGGGCGATAAACGCCGGCGCCAGGTCCGAGGGATAGACGGCGTAACAGATGCCGCCGGCGAAGATGGCATGGTATTTGTTCCGGCCTTTCTCGGCGTAGCACTTGCTTCCGCCCTTTTTGCTGCAGACGACCCGTGCGTCCCGGTAGTACCAGCAGCGCGGCCGTTGGCAAAGGTTCCCTCCGACCGTGCCCATGTTCCTGAGCTGGGGCGAGGCGATGACCTTCGCCGCCTCATACAAGATACGGTAATCCTGTTGGATCATCGGATCTTCGGCGAGGTCGGCCACCGCCGTCAGTGCGCCGATCGCGACGGCGTCCTTTTCCTTTTTGATATAGGCGAGACCGGGAACGGCCTTGAGGTCGATGACGACGTCCGGCTCGATCAGCCCTTCCTTGATCTCGCCGAGCAAGTCCGTCCCGCCGGCCATCACGAAAACGTTCGCGTTTCCTCTGGCCAGAAAAGAGGTTACTTGCTCGAGCGATGTCGGTTTTCCGTATTGGAAGTTGTTCATGGCTTCGCCTCCTTTCTCTTGAGGGCGGCGAGGACCTTGGCCGGCGTCATCGGGATCTCGCGGACGTGGACGCCGATGGCGTTATACACGGCGTTGGCGATCGCGGCCGATGAGGGAATGCGCGGCGGCTCGCCCAGCCCCTTGGTCCCGAGGTTGT
>Ga0315279_10000436_pt1 | contig 83729 bp, 91 predicted proteins | sample YL17G06_20_MG_FD_203694 | JGI IMG/M metagenome (GOLD analysis project Ga0315279, IMG submission 203694) | Sediment microbial communities from Yellowstone Lake, YNP, Wyoming, USA - YL17G06_20 | ecosystem: Environmental > Aquatic > Freshwater > Lake > Sediment | place: USA: Wyoming | collected...
AGTTGCCGCCTGAGGGATAACCGTTATCCCATGTGTTCACAGACTCGAAGCTGTAGTATTGAAGGTTGTCAATGAAATCGTTGTGGAAAAATAGGTTGCCATAAGACCAGCCCACTTGTACTCCAATCCAGTGTCCCGTTATATTGTTACTGGTAATCAAATTGGCCTGGGAGTAGTAGACCCATAGTCCTACGGTAATGGATCCTTCAAGGTTTTTCCCTATTATCGTGTTTAGGCTTATGGTGTTGCTTGAGGAATCGGTGATGTGCATCCCTCCGTTGAACGAGTCCGTGACTAACACGTTTTGGGTTATCGTGCAGTTTGTACAACTAACGATATAGATGCCGTCAGAATGAGCGTCTATGTCGTTCAGCGTTATGGTGCATTCGGTTGAATCATAAATGTATATGCTCTCACGGTTATCCGAAATGTTGCAGTTCATCAGAGTATTGCCATGACCGTTCATCTTAACACCGCAAGCCTCAGAGTTCAATATCGTGAACCCATCTATAGTCACGAAGTTAGCTCTCACGTTGAGCAGGTCGCTTATACCTGCGCTATCTATGACTGCACACCCAATCGCGGTCAGAGTGATATTGTCTGTCAGGATGTCTATGCGATCCTCGGAATAGTACCCGTAGTCCACAGAAATCGTGTCCCCCTCACCTGCAACGTCTACTGCTGCCTCTATTGTGAGATAATCACTCGGAACTGTCAAAGTGCCCGTAAACCTGACCATCGTATTGGTGTGCATGACATTGTTTTCAGTGGAGTCTTCGCCTGGAACGGGAACGACGTAGCATGTCACGTTGTAGTTGCCCATGAGTGAAGTGTTCCATGAGAAACTCACCGTTTCAAGGTCTCCGATAGCACTCATGGAATCAATGATCACGTTATCTATCAAGGTTCCGTTAACGAGAAATCGCACGGATACGTTTGATTCGTCTTTTCTCCCAGAATTGGCGATTGTCGCGTTAAATTCGCATGACTGTCCAGGGTCAACCCTGCGAGGACGTTGCCATTTAGTTATCCTTAAATCATGCTCAGGCAAATTTACAGTCTTCCTTGCGTTCACTCGGCCTTGCCCATAGTACTCGTCAAAACCAGAGTCACCCAGATCATCCGCGGTATACTCCAAGACCCGCATCACCTTATCAGCCGTGCAATTCGGATAAACGCTCCAAGCAAGAGCTGCGACACCAGCGACATGCGGACACGCCATTGAAGTACCGCTCATGTAGTCGTAGTTCATTTCGAGGCCGTATTCGATGTCGTTCATCGTCACGTGGTAGGTAGGCATCGTGGAATAGATGTCTACTCCTGGAGCTGCTACATCAATCCACTCTCCGTAGCTAGAAAAGGATGCGAGGTTGTCACCTGAATCTGTAGCAGAGACTGCAATGACCTCATCGTAAGCCGCCGGGTAGTGCTTTTCCGAGCTGGCCTCATTGCCGGCAGAAGCAACAAGCAATACACCATGGTCATGCGCATATTTCACGGCATCATGCATCAAATCCGAACCACCTCCGCCAAGGCTCATGCTGATTATCTTTGCGCCAGAATCTGTAGCATGAACGATGCCCTCGGCAACCGTGAAGTCCGTGCCCCAACCACTGCTACCCAAGACCTTCTCAGCCATTATGCGGACCTGCGCAACACCCGCAATTCCGATACTATTGTTGAGCGTTGCTGCGACTATTCCAGCACAATGTGTTCCATGACCGAAATCATCGATCGGGTCGGTATCATTGTTTATCCAGTCGTAACCAAGCGGAACGTAGTTTGCCGCCAGATCGCTATGAGTATAATCGACACCTGTATCAACTATGGCAACGAGAATGTCCGAGGAGCCGATCGTTGTATCCCATGCTAAGTCTGCTTCAATCTTCTTGGGTCCCCACTGATAAGTCCAGTCAGGATCATTCGGAAAATAGAACGCTTCCACTCTCGAATCTCGTTCCACATATTCTACCAGTCCACTTGCTCTGAGTTTGTCAACCAAAAAGGAGATACGATCAGGCAACACTTTGACCGCAAGAGCCAGGGCGTTCTTGCCAATGGAGATGACGCCAGTGACGTTTCCAGCCTCGCTGGAGATTATCTTCATCAGTTCTTGCTCTTTTGATTTCGAAGGATTAGTTCCGACTACCAACCTCATTGATCCATCAGTGTCCAACTCATCTTGCAGGCTTTCATTCCGGCATAAACCCCACCCTCTCAGATTTTCTAAATCAGTGGCGTTGCTGTCAATTAGGCTCCGCGCGCTCAACGATCTTGCGTTTATGTTTTGCGGTTTTCTTGTGGAAGCTGAACCTACTGAAGTTTCACCATGGGTTTCAGTCTGCCAAGTGCTAAATGCTGACGCAAGCATGCTTGTCAGCAACAATCCTAGAACTAGCCCCGAGGAAATATGCCCTAGAACAGTCCCAGTACCCACTCTCTCTTCCTTTCCCAAAACTAAACACAGTCACTTCTGCCTATTTATCCCTTGTGAAAACTAGCAAGCACTGGACAACATAGTTTGATGTCTTCAATGAGTAGGTAGCTCAGCTTGGCTTAGCGAGTGTCAAGCTATTTCCTTTTGAGAAGTACCATGTTGATATTGCTTGGAGTCTTGGCTTTCTCAAGGGGCTTGTCTAGGAACCAGGTGCTCTCGGTTCCCTCCCACCACCCCATGAACTCGAAGTTACCATTCAGTTTCAGGAGAGCTTTGAATTCCTGCGGAAAAATGAATTTAAGATCTTCCTTTGTTTCCAGCCTGACGGTTCTTCCATGGTCGTTGACGTCAAGCGTTAGCTCCTCCGCGAATATCTGGTTGAGTATGTCTTTCCAGCGCATACTATAAGTAGTGTTTACCGTGATTCCTTCTCTTTCCATAGTCCAGCTTTGCTCTCCACCCTTCGTCCAGTCGACCGCCCTGTTCTGGATGAAATAGAGCGCTCCTCTTTTCAAGGAAAATGCCACGGAATCCAAGTGACTCAGGAACCTCTTGTTTGACTCGAAAACCAGAGAACCCATCATTATGAATGCAAAATCCGCTTTCTTCTCCAGTCTGAAGCTGCACATGTCGGATTGCACAGTTTCAATTTTGACGCCTTCCTCTCTCGCCTTCTCCGAAAGATACTTCAACATTTCAGGAGCCACGTCAAGTCCTATTGCCTCATAGCCTCTTCTAGCAAGTTCTCTCAACTGCAGGCTCGGTCCACAGGCTACATCCAAAAAGCGTCTGACTCTTATCAAGCTGAACTTCTCGATCAGCAGCTCAAAAGCGTCGATCTGCTTCTTCACATCAAAGAAGCTGAACGCACATAATACAAAGGATGCCTGTAAATATCCATACCTTCAGAATTACACCATTCTCTAAATAAACCTGCGCAGAAGCCTGCTCTCTGATCATTCATGGCCACCACGGCCCGACAGTTGAAACCATCGGGAGAAAATTGGAAGATGGTGAAAGAACCGTACGAGCCCAGTCACCATCACCTATCCAGCTCAGACTTGTCATTGCTGTCGAAACTGAAACAGCTAAATAGTTCAATATTCCCAGAAAAGTGGCACACTCACTTCATCTAGAACTCGATATACCCACAACTGCTACAGAAACACCTAATCAAACTCTTCATGCCAAAAACACTACGCCCCGAGCGACCCAACAAGCGAAAATTATTTGAATCAACTTGGTAGATGTTGACAACAACCAACGAGTTCCATCAACATCTTTTGGCTCTGAGGAAATATTGAATCTTGAATAGCCAAAGAAGACAGGCCAGAGAGCTGTATCAGGTCAGAAGAAACTCTATCAAGGATTGCAGAAGCTTTCAAGACCGAAAGAGCGTGTTTAGACGAAAGACCATAAACCCGGTTTCGCACGCGGAGAGTCTGCAATCAAGGACGAATAGCAGGGCAGCTCTTGTCAAATTCCCAAATTTGGGATCAGCAAAATCTTAAGTAAAGATCCCGGCATATTCCGTTATGGTTTCCACTGTGAAATTGAAAGTATACATCAGTAGTATCGAACCTTCCACGCTCGGATTCGTGGACAAGGAAGGCGCTGAGCACGCTTGCGCCCGCGCTCAGCTGACGGCATTCACGGGGTTAGATCGTCTTGCAGGCATGTTCGGCAAGCGTTATCTTTCTGACGACGCCAGTAAGACCTTGGCAAATGTTGAGGAGTTCTGCAGAACTAACAATGTAGAGTACGAAGTGAGCGATTTGGGACAAACGAATTTCCTGCAGAGACTCGTATTGAGAATGAAGGGAATAAAGACGCCCGCTATCTGCTGCGAAAAAAGAATGTTCCATGGTGTGCCAAACGAAGAAGATCTTAGACGGCTCCTAACGGTGCCGGCTCGTCCTAATAGCACTATTCCTTGAATTCATCCCTTTTGCAGCGGCCATTGGGTCGCACTGAAGCTGACTATGGATCGAAAAACGAACCTGTGTAGAATGCTATTGCGGAATGCTATGTTTCGCCAGGTTCTTCATGCATCACTGTTTTCTGAGGACCTTATTGATTCCTGCGTGGGCCATCCAACAAAGAAACATTACTGTTCCCGTAATCAGGCAGGATGCAGCTAAAGCCACAAATGGAAGTTTTGTCGCCGTGTCCGCTGCCTGTAACGACAGAAACGCAAAGTAGAATGACATGAATATGCAGACCATTATGACGATGGTGACCGCAGTCTCAAATTTCACTAGATTGCACCTTTTGCTGCCAATCAAGATCTAGTCGGGTTTCCAGTTGAATAGGCTTTATGAATTTGGAATCACTTGTCTCTTCGCCGATTCAGGTCATTTTACTTCAGATGAAGCACAGCCGCCATCATCACCACAAACTCTACCAGAGCAACGCCGAAGAATGCAATTGGGACAAGTTCTGGAGCAAAGAAGAAGACTATGAACGCGAACGCTACAGAAATCCATGCTGTTATGTATCCAGGTATTAGCACGAGTATGAACGTGGAAAGTCTCGTGTACAAATTGCCCATGGCGAAGCCATCTTTCCAGTATTTCCTCACGAGAATAGTCAGCTCAAGCATGCAGGCAGCCGCAATCGAAAAAGCGTATATTGCTCCGAAACCCAAAACGGTAGAGAAATCTCTGCCCAAATACAACGCTATGACGAAGAGAGCCATTATAGAAATCGTGTAAATAAGCATGGACAACGCTGTTTTGGCGAATATGAGCGTCTTCTTTTCCAACGGAAGACTTCTCGTATAGGCTGACGCCAACCCCTCCATAGAGAACATCGTTGTAGGAAGCAGGAGGATGACCATCGAGGTTCCAGTCAGGACGCCTAGCGTGACTGGCAATCCCGAGTCGCTCAATTGAGAAAAAGTCACAGCTAAGATGGCTGTCTGGATCGTAGGCAAAAGAAAAAGGCTTGCGAAAGACGGAGACCTTGACGCTATTCTCAAGTCCTTGCGAATTATTCCTAGCCACGGAGTCTGCGGTCGGATAATCGTGTCCGTTACTGTTTCTCTTCGACCTGTTGCAACTCCTCCGGTTCCGATTTTCCTTATTGTTCTAGTAAGCCATCTAAGCGCGTATGCTCCTAATCCTAGGTAGCATAGCGACGCAACCAACGAAGGAGCGAGGCTCGCATAATCAGTTGTGCCGAGAGTAGTAAGGGCCACAAGAAACCCGTAAGAGAATGGGTAGACAAGCCCGATTGTGCCTGAAAAGGCAGAGAGGCTTTGAGTTATTGAACCAAAGTATTGCACGATGTACTCTGCGAAGTTGACGACGAAATATGTGCCTATTGTGGGAAGTATCCAAACCAGCATGAAGACTAGTCTCAGCAGGGTCTTCAGCTTCGATCTTCCGCCTCCGCCTGCGACTCTTGAATAGAAAAACCTTGCCAACCCGATCGTAAGGGTGATCGCGAAGATTTCTGTGACTACTATGGCAGCTAGAGAGATTAACCCGCCTAACAGTGAGCCTCCGATGAGAAAATAGACAGTAAGGAGCACGACTGCACCAGCAATCAGAGGGATGTCAAAGATCCTTATGAAGCACAGAAAAACTATCTTCGATACGTCCTGTTTCGAGAGAGGCAGAGGGCTTAGCACGTCTGAAATCTTTGAAGAAATGAACGAGGTTGAGACTTGAAGACCCAATACGACGATGAGGAATAGCACTGATGCTAAGAAAGCAGTGATGGCTCCGGCGATCATTATCTCTTTTGGCTTGCTGACTGGCGCTGATATTCCCATCATGGGTGCGAAAACAACGAAGCCGAACACGCCGATAAACAGGGTTGTCAGAAGCTTACTGATGAAGATGTTGATTTGAGCGTTCTTGACAAGCCGGTCGATGCTGCTTCTTCCTCTTTGGGGCAGAGCTGAGCCCACGCGCAGCGAGAAGATTGACTGGAATGAGATTTCTTTGAAGACTGTTCTTGTTATGCGCCAGAGTTCGCGGAGATCCACTGCTATTTTACTCCTCTTCGATGGCCTTGATAATTTCTTGCAAGCCTGCTTCTTGTTCGGTCACTTTGAGAAATATGTCCTCTAAGGAGCCTTCCGCAGTCTTGACCAGTTTTCGGAGATCTTCGACTGTTCCTTCGCCGACGATCTTGCCCTTGTGGATTATGCCCACTCTTGTGCAAAGTTTTTCCGCCACTTCCATTATGTGCGTCGAGAAAATGACAGCCCCACCCTTCTTTGCATGGAATGTTATCAGTTCTTTCAGAATTTTCGATGATCGGGCGTCCAAGCCTATGAGTGGTTCATCGAGGATCAGGAGACGTGGCTCATGCATCAACGCAGCGATGATGGCAACCTTCTGCTTGTTACCCATGGACAAGGCTGCTATCGGCGTGTCAAAATACTGCGTCAACTGGAAGGCAGAAGTCAGTCTCTCAAGTCTCGAATTAACTGCACTTCTGTCCAACTTTCTTATTGAAGCCGTGAACTCAAGAAACTCTCTAGGCGTCAAAGAGTCAAGCAAGACAACTTCTTCAGGAACGTAGCCTACGTGGCTTTTCGCAGCAACCTCATCAGCCAAAGGCGTGTTGAAGATCTCAACCTTGCCTCCGCGTGGGTCCAATACGCCCACGAGCACCTTGAGCGTGGTGGTCTTGCCAGCACCGTTGGGTCCGAGCAATCCGTAGATTTCGCCGGCTTTCACCGTGAAAGACAAGTTGTCTACTGCTGTAAACGTGCCGTAATTTACCACCAGTCCCTCAACGGTCACTGCTGATTCCTGCAAATGCAAACCTCATGCTGTTGATTGAATGGTTCCCTTAATATGTTTCTAGTCGACATCCTGAATCTCGAAATCTTAGAGCACGCGGGCGAAGACTGATGCTCTAACGAAAGCGTGGTCAGACATTGCGACCGATCAAGGATCTGACTGGTATGACGTTCCAGATGGCTTTTGGCCAGCTTTGTATAGGACTTGGCGGATTGTTCCATGCAGTTTGGAGATTTGGCGCATGGCGAACTAGTCTATCTTTTCGAATCTTTCTTGTGGCGCGCCGCAGACAGGGCACTCTTTCGGTGGCTCTCCATCAACGGTGTAGCCGCAGACTGAACATACGTTGTAGGTTGCAGCGCGTTGAGCTATGAGGTGGTTGAGGGCTTTCTTGTAAAGATTGGCGTGAAATCCTTCGACGTCACGAGCCTGGGAGAAGATCAGCGTCGCGCCTTCTTCGCCATCTTCTTCTGCTTCTTGAAGCATCTTTGCATAATGAACGCCGTTGACGGCTGTCTCAGATTGGAAGGCTCTTTCCAGGTTAGTCTGCGTGTCTGCAACAGATTCCAGTTGGGCAAAGTGTCTTCTGGAGTGCACACCTTCAGCTGCTGCAACTGCTCTGAACAGGTGGGCTATTTGCGGCAGATCCTCTTCTTCTGCCTTCTTGGCAAACATCAGAAGCCTTTGATGTGCCTTGGCTTCTTCAACAAAAGCAGTATGCACGTTTGTCGCCGTTCTTTCTTTCAAGGCAAATCGCCTACAGTGCTATTCCCTGCAGACCAAAAAGAAAAAGATAGCGATATCATATCATTTGAAGGAAAGACTTAAGAAAAACAAATGCGGATTTTGATTTATGCCAGAATTCACTTTTGAGGGAACTGCCAACTGGAAAAGCGGCACAGAATGTGATCTAACGGTGAAGGGCAAACACATTGTTACGGTGAGTCCTCCGCCAGAGTTCGGTGGGAAAGAGGGATATTGCGTTCCTGAGGAGATTTTTGCGGCTTCCTTGGCTTCTTGCATGAACACGCTCTTTCTGCTAGTTGCGAAGAACTCCAATTTGGCGCTTAGGAATCTTGAGACTAAGGCTGTTGTTAAGATGAATGCAGAAGGACTGGAGAAACTGATCTTCACGGACGTACACTTCGTCATGAAAGTCAGATTGATCACAGACACCGAGCGCGAGCGCAAGAAGGTCGATTCGGTCTATCGAATCGCTCAGAAGATATGCCCATTGAGACAGTCGTGGGGAGAAAAAGTGCCGATCAGCTTCGAGCTTTGCTTCCAGTGAAAGCACAGGGCTCCCAGCTAGGCGACAATTGTGGTAAAGTGAGAGGCTCGATACCAATGTTCAAGCCATCATCTCATTATACTGCGCGCGCTCGACTATTGAGAGCGGAGGAGTATTTTGAGTCCAAGCGATGGGGCTAGGATAGTTGAGCTTGCGAAGAGTGATGCGCACCTGGGCGAATTGAGGTCTAGGTACTCGTCGTCTGACTACTATGACATATCAGTTCGTCGCGAATCGCAAGGCTGGAGGATAGAATTGGTTCTTAGGCCTTTTGGGAAGAGTTTGAACAAGGAGTACAAAGGAAGGCTGTTTGAAGATCATGTTGAAGAAGCCAGGGTTTTTGTGGCATTGTTGGACGACAGGCAGGTCGGCTGGATTGAACTTGGCTATGAGAGGTGGAATAATAGGATGCGGGTTTGGGAGTTTCTTGTGGAAGAGGGGTTTCGCAGGAGAGGAATAGGAACACTGCTTATGAAACATGCTGTCAAGGTTGCGAAGGAACGAGGGGCAAGAATGCTGGTTCTTGAAACGCAGTCATGCATCGGTCCGGCGATGGATTTCTATTTGGAGTTTGGGTTTGATTTGATCGGTTTTGATACTGCCGCATACTCGAATGAAGATATAGAGAGGAAGGAAGTCAGGCTGGAACTGGGTCTGAAGCTGTAGTCCAGAAAGCATTTGCTTTGACGAAAAACTAAGCTGTCTGTAGAGACAAGGGTACCGTAAAGAATACAACAGAGCGGGGAAGCCCAGTTTTCTTTGTTAGATTCAGAATCCATAAGTCTTTAATAATCGCTTAAGCTTTCGATCAACGCAAAAAAACTTGAAGAGGATTCTCCATGAAAATCAAGAATCTGATACCAATATCACTAGTCACTATCGCCTTAATCAGCATTATAGCACCAACCGTTAACGCTGACAGCTTGCTCAAGGAGGATTTCCTGCTTGAAAGCTTCTCGAAAACCGTGGATTTCATGGATTATGCCAGAGCTTACGCCACGCTTCACGGACTGGAGGCGCCGGCAAGCAACCATCATGCCTATCTCTACATGAACTACATCAACACAAGTGGACTGCACTTGTTCTATGCTGGACTGGACAACGTGACATTCGGGAACGGAGGAGCCCTCAGGATACCCATGCAATCCTTCATCATGCACTACAAGACCAACGACCACACACGCGACGTACTCTTAGCCTCGACTTTCCTCATGCTCCTAGCCTTCAATGAAACCTCAAGCTCAGCGTACCAAGACTCACCAGACATCCACGACACGCTGTGGGCATCATTCAGCCTAGGCTTCGACCTAAGCGCTCTAAATGCAACGCTTCCAATATTCAACAGCAGAACCGAGACTTTGCCACTCACTCACTCCGATGACAAACTGCAATGGTCGTGGGGCATGAAATACACAAACCTAACAGCTCTGTGGTGGAGAACATGGGTCGACCCCAACAACCCGCATTTCGACAATAGCTGGCCAATCGCGTTGACAGTCTACGACGAGTTGACCTTCACGTACACTTTGACCATAGACCCAAGCACTCATACTGCCACGCTGACAGAAAACCACGTCATTGGGAGAATGCGCCAACTCTTGATCGGCTTGATACCCTTGCTCTGGGTTCACTATAACAGCACAGGAACCTATGGAATGCTCGGCCACAAGATAAGCAACGAAACCATCTACGACTACATCCAAAACAACGGAATAGAGATGAGCATCGTGAACTTCCAAACCAGCATACTGGCTGACCGCGAAACATACAGCCAAACGACCGCAGGCCAAAACGTTACCAACACCGAAACCCCAGTCGGAGACACGTCAATAGCTACTTACGCTAATGACGGCGAAAAAATCAGCGAAGCCAACTTTGGAGCCAAAGAAACCTACAAACTCTTCAACTACACAGATGACCCAACAGAAACCGCATACACCACAAATGAAGCAACAGCTCGAACCGCTAAGGCAGCAGGCTTCGCGGGCAACGCGGGGCTTTTCGTCTACCACATTGGATTAATGAAGCTTCTGCCACTGGTCGTTGTCCACATGTATCCAAGACTATACGGCAGAGCCGTGAGCACCATTACAAACATGAGCAGAGCAAACTACTTTTACGTCATAGGTTACGGAAACTACAGCGGCTACAGAATCGAACACGATCCAATACTGACCGTCTACCTGACAACGTCAACGCCGCCACCAAATGATTTAGGAAGAAACCTTGGAGGGCTAATCGTAATTGGAGCCATAGCCGCAACGATAATCATAGCCGCCACGCTAATCATACGTCGAAGAAAACCCAAACAAACAGCAACCATGTCAACACAACCGCCGCCACCGCCAGCAACAGAACCTTCGCCTAGCTAGACTTTTTTTCTCTTTTTTCTAAGTTTTGCACAGTCTACCCAAGAGATCAATCGGTCATTTCTGTCTTGCATCGCGCGCAGATACTAGACTGACCTTATCACTCTTTCCGTTCTGTTCTCGGCCTAAAGTTCTTTCCAAGTTCGGAGACTCTCGCCAAATATTCTCCCAGCTTCCAATAACTCCCGGCACTGCCTTCAAACAACAGTGGGTTAATCTTCTTCAAATCCGGCTTGCTGTCAGTCAAGTATCTGTCATCCATGTATAATCCAACGATCTCGCCGATGAAAAACTCGCCGTGCAACAATTCCACTGTCTGCGCAAGCTTGCACTCGATGTTAAAGGGGCACTCACTTATCATCGGAGCAGTCTTAAGCTCTCCATAAAAAACCTCAAAGACCTTGCTCTTGTCAACCTTCGAACCCGAATACAACCCGCAAAAATCGGTCACCGCAGCCATATCCGCAGACGGCACATTCACACTGAAGGACTTGTTCTCCCGTATGCCCCTATTGGTGTAATGCGACTTTTCAGATGACAAGCCAATCATAGCTGGCTGATAATCCACAAGATTGAACCACGCAATCGCTTCGAAATTGGGCCTCCCTGCCACGTTCGCCCCCACAAGACACACTGGCAAAATCAAAGGCGGATAGCCCAGCCTCGTCTTGCTCTTTACCATAGCAATTCTCCACCGCTTCTAGTGTTTGTTGTTGAACGGCGGTCCGCGGAAGACCGCTCAACAACAAGCAGCTCAAGACTTGCAATACCTTTCATCATAACAGATTTCACCTTTGTCGCTTTCCAATATATCAAGTGAGACCACTTCTTGAATGTGTTCTCCAAGATTTAAGGTCTAGCACTTGGCGTTTCCTCACATTCGCGAAGCACGTCGGTGAGCAGATAGAAAATATTGCCAGTCAAAAGCATTCTATTGCATTCTCTCCATACAGGATCTGATGAACATAGGGCTGGTTTGTCAGGGCTTCTTATGCTGCCGCTAGGAGCGGTTGGCGAAGTCTTGGCGCGCATCAGCAAATTTAAAAGCTGGCTTCGAGCACGCGTCCCAATCGTTCTAGGCATATGAGGAATGATCCTTGGCATCCCAACAGCTTAGGGGGCTAGGCTATTCTTAGCTTACGAGTTCTGCGCTAATCAGCGTGACATCCTGCAGAGGCCTATCATTCGAGTCAGTCTGCACGTTTCCAATCGCGTACACAACGTCCATCCCAGCCGTGACATTCCCAAAAACAGAATAATTAGAATCAAGGTTCGCACTGTTATCCTTCAGGTTAATGTAAAACTGGCTGCTCGCAGAATTTGGCAGACTTGATTTGGCCATCGCCACCGAACCAGCAACATTGCTATGCTTGTTGGGCAACTCGTCAGGTATTGAAGCTATGCTAGGGTCTCCTTGCCCAGTGCCCGTCGGGTCTCCCCCCTGAACCACGAAATCGTGGACAACACGGTGAAAAATCGTATTATCATAGATTCTCCGTTGCGTGAGATTCTTGAAGTTTTCGCTGGTGATTGGCATGTCCTCGTACAGTTCGATCGTAATGTTGCCCATGCTCGTCACAAGGAGAACCTTGTTTCCACTTGCACTCGGACCTTGGCTGGGTCCTCCGCCCATACTATAAACCACTATTAGAGCAATCACAACCACTACTATCGTTGCTAAGACTGCAATATTCCTTTTCAGCGTTCTGGACTTTTTTGCCTTCAGTCTCTGTTCACGCTTGCTAGTCAATTTGACAAACCCAGCTGAAACTTCGCAGAGATCCAACTGAGAAAACGGCCTAATAAAACTTGCCAGTCCAACATGTCTTAGACCGTTGGCGTGTTGCGATAATGCGGCTGTTCCTCAAGAGATGTCTTCCTGACATATAGAAGGGCAAACATGGCAAAAATTATTAGTGTTGCGGGTTACTGTTTTTGTTTCTTCCACTCTTGTCTGGTCATACCGTAAACATGCGCATCATGGAACTCTCCGCCAGTGAACAAGACTTCTCTCAGTTGTCCTTCTTTGGAGAAACCGCATTTCTCTAGGACTCTCTGGCTTGGCTTGTTCAGAGTGTTCGTCGTCGCTTGAACTCTATTGATGCTTTGTGTCGTGAAAAGATAGTCCACGAGAAGTTTCACGGCTTCTGAGCAGTAGCCTTTGTTTCTTTCTTGGGGCTTCCATATCTGGAATCCGATTTCGATGTTGCGCAAGACTGGATGCGAAAAATAGTGCACCACCAACCCGAGTTTTGATGTGTCCTCATTTCTCTCAATAATGAATGCTGTAAATTCCTGATGCCCATTAGTCTCCTTGAAGTCCTTTTCGAATTGTGCCCAGCTTTCTATTCCGAAGACGTCGAATTCGCCGGTTGCCTCAGGATCGTTCATCCACTTGAAAAGCTCCTTCATATCCTCAGGTTCAGGCGGACGAATGTGGACTTTTTTGCCTTTCAACAGTGCCATAGAGATTCCTTTACGCTATTACTGCGGTCATAGGCAATTAAGATTATTGCTGGGATGGCCACCATGAATCGAAGATATTCAGATTTTCGTGGCTCGCAACTGCGCGGGTCTTCGAAGTCCAAGTCTTAGAAGGCAGGGCGAGATTGCTGTGTCAAAATGATTAGAATGCGTTTCGTCCTGTCATTCTGAGTTGCAATCGCTAAGCAAATTGGTGTCTTTCGAATTCGAATTCCGAATTTAGGGGATTTTTCAGCAAGTTTTAAAAACTGATAGGGAGTCAGTTTATAACAGCAGTGTGAAGAGGATATCCAAGGCTTAGAGACTGCAGAGGAACCGAAAAGTTGGCGAAGAAAACCTTCGAAAGGATTCTCCTCGAAGTAGTAGATGATGCTCTGGCTTCGCTGGGAGAATCAGCTAGACAGGCCATATATTTTCATCTTGAAAGCATGTTTGGGCTGCCGAAATCGGAGATTCCATCACATCTTGAAGACTTTGATAGCGGACTGGAGAAGATATTTGGTCCAGGGGCAAGATTTCTGGAGATAATGATAATGAAAAAACTGCATGCAAAGCTCAATCAGCCAATGCTTTGGGATGAGGACAAAGGGCTTTTGTTTGTAGACTACGTCAGTGCAGCTAGGCAAAGCTTCTTGAAGAAAGAACGAAATTGAAACCATAGACGGGAACATCGTCCTTTTTCGGAAAGATTCCGCAATCTAGATTGGCGATTCACAAACGATTTATCAATCAACCATGATCGTTCATTAAGCCTACATGCGGAACTAGAGGATGCCCTTTGCCTACTAACGATTTCAACAAACTAATGTTGTCTGCCGTCGAAGAAGGTCTCTCATCACTAGGAGACTCTCCGAAACAGGCAATCTTCTTCCATCTGGAGACTTCATTCAGAATCAAGAAGGAACACATCCCTACCAATTTGACAGAATTTGCAGAAGCTCTCGAAAGGATTTTCGGTCCGGGAGCGCCGTATCTTGAGAAACTCATCACAAAGCGCCTGTGCGAAAAGCTAGGTCTACCCTTTGAGGAAGCAGAAACTTGGGACTTTCTGGAATGCGTGAACAAAGTGCAGGCGTGTCTGTTGCCCAAAGGAGAACGATGATGCCATGAAGAGAACGGGATCTGACAGGAAAAGCGAGGACAGATATATCCATCATGTTATGGATATGCTGTGCGCCTTCAGTGATGGCATAGATGAGCCGATCTACGTCTTGGACCCAGAAACCTATGAGATACTTTTCGTAAATCAAAAAACTAAGGAATTGTTTGGTCGAAGGATCGTTGGCGAAAAATGCTATAAGGCATTTCGAAGACTGAACGACCCCTGCCCTGTCTGCACCAACGAGCACGTATTAGGAAAGAACCTTGGGAAGACGCACGTTAGCGAACATCAGAATGAAAAGAACAAACACTGGTACCGAGGCACATGCAAGGCCATCAAGTGGCCAAACGGTAGATACGTGAAATACGGTATCGCTATTGACATTACACGCCAGAAAACCATTGAGAAAGCTCTTGGACAATTCGAAGAGAGGTTCCGCTTGTTTTTCGAAAGCGCTAAAGATGTAATCTACAGGTTCTCTTTCAAAAATGGATTTGAATACGTCAACCCGGCTTCCACAACAATCCTTGGGTACGCGCCTGAAGAGTTCTACTCAGATGCTGGCATTATCTCCAAGTCGATCCATAAAGACGATTATCCAATCCTCTCGAGGCTAATGGACGATTTGCGCGAACATCGCCAGCCCGAGCAGCCAGTGGTCTTGAGATGGTTCCACAAAGATGGCCACATCGTCGTAACAGAGCAAATCAATGTTCCCATTTACGGCGAAGGCGGAAAACTAGTTGCAGTCGAAGGAATAGCAAGAGATATCACTGAACGAAGGAGAATGGAAGAAGCATTGCGTAGTAGCGAGGAGCTTTTCCGATCTTTCGTTGAAAACTCTCACGATTGTATCGTGGTCATAGATGACAGCCATCACGTGATTTATGTCAATGCTGAGGGAGAGCGCATAAGCGGCTATTCGAAAGAGGAGGTATTGGGCAAAGACTTCAGAAAGCTTCTTCACAAGGATAGCAAGGCTCTAATTGAAGACAAATATCTGGGTCGGCAGAGAGGCAACGACGCGCTTCAGCGTTACGTGTGTAAAATAGCTAGGAAAGACGGAGGCACAAGAACGGTTGAGGTCAGGTCATCAACCGTGAAAGATCATCAAGGCAGAATCTGTTCGATAGCGCAGGTGCTTGACCTAACAGAACGTCAAGAAATGGAAAATGAAAGGCAACAGCATGAGGAACGGCTTTCAGCATTGAATCTTTACGGTCAGAGTCTGAATATGGCAAACAGCATGGATCAAATCTACAAACTCACTTTAGATGCTTTGGAAAACACTTTGGGATTCGAGTTTGCTGACATCTTTGTTGTAACTGGGAAAGCTTTGCAACTGGTCGCACACAGAGGAAATTCAAGGGATCTAGCGCTTCGGCTGCCATTGAATGGCGAAAGAGGCATAACCATCAAGGTGGTGAAAACAGGTAAGGCCGTTTTCGTGCCCGAAGTCAACAGGGAAAAGGCATATGTCAAAGGCGGACCGGGCATACGCTCGGAACTCGCAGTGCCGATGAAATTGGGAAACAAGGTCTTGGGGGTCCTGAATGTTGAAAGCAAGAAACCAGGAGCCTTTGACGAGAATGACAAAAGGCTCTTGGAAATACTTGCCTCGCATGCCGCAATCTCCATAAGCAATCTAGGAAGACGAGATCAACTGAAGCAAGTCTCTGACGGTCTGGAGCATCTGATGATAAGCACGACCGAGATAATGCACGTCAAGGACATGCATCGAAGGCTTAGAGTCATCGCGAGAGCTATCCGTGAGTTTGGCTGGAGAAGAGTCGTCATCTCTCTCAGAGACGAAAAACTCCAGGGGACAGACCTTGTGGCAATAGGTCTATCCAGGGAGGAAATGGAGTTGCTCAAAGCCAGAAAGGCTCCGGGCGACGTGTGGCGTGAGAGACTAGGCCCAAGGTTCAAAAGGTTCAAACAAGGTGAATTCTTCTATTTACCGTGGAACGACTCGTGGGTTCGAGAAAATGTGCATGGTCTTCCACGAGGAGCTTCAGCCGATGAGACAACTACTTATGCGGGGGTCCCGAGCAGACATTTGCCTGGAGAAATGGTTGACTGGCATCCTCAGGACATGCTCTACGCTCCATTGCGTACGCCCGAGGGAAGAATCGTCGGCATCCTGAGCATGGATGATCCAGTCAATGGTCGGAAACCGACCAGAGACTCTCTTGCGCCATTGGAGCTTTTCCTGCACCAAGCTGCAATAATCATCGAGAATGCCCAACTTGTCCAGAGCCTGAGAGAGATAAGAGAGCAGCTAGAGCAGAAAGTGGAGGAACGAACTCTTGAGCTGAAGAAGTCTCAAGAGCAATTGCTCAAAGCCCAAAGATACGCGGTGATAGGCGAGCTTGCTGGGATGGTAGGTCATGATCTGCGCAACCCGTTGACCAGCATTGCTGGGGCTGCTTACTACATGAAGAAGCAGTTGAGAACGAAAGTGGATTGCAAGATAGAGGAAATGCTCGATCTTGTAGAGAAGAACATTTCTTACTCGAACAAAATTATCAATGACCTTCTTGACTATTCAAGAGACATAAATCTGGATCTCACGGAGTGCACCCCGAAATCCGTCATAAAAGAGGTCTTGGCTCTTGTGCAGATTCCGGACAATGTCAGAGTAGCAAACCTGGCAGGCAACAAGCCGAAACTGAAGGCTGACGTTGAGAAATTGAAGAGGGCATTCGTCAACTTGGTCAAGAATGCTACTGATGCCATGTCCAAGGGCGGAACGTTGACGATAAGCAGTAAGCAATCAAAGGGGAAAGTGGACTTTGCCTTTGCAGACACTGGAACAGGCATGTCCAAGTGTGTGGTCGCGAAAATCTTCACTCCGCTGTTTACGACGAAAGCAAAAGGAATGGGTTTCGGATTAGCCATCTGCAAACGCATCATGGAAGCTCATGGAGGAAAGATCAGTGTTGAAAGCACTCTTGGCAAAGGTACAACGTTCACAGCCACTCTTCCTATTGAACCAAAAGCAAAAGAAGGAGGTGAGGAAGTTTGGGTGAAAATGCCCGAATCCTCGTTGTTGACGACGACGAAAACATAAGAACCGTGATAGTAGCCATACTTGAGGACGAAGGATACACTGTTGAGTCTGTAGGCACCGCCAAAGATGCCATGGATAGAACGAAGAGGAAATTCTACAATCTGGCTTTGATAGACATTCGCCTTCCCGACATGGAGGGAACAGAGCTTCTCGCTAAGATAAGAGATACGGTACCCAGAATGAGAAAGATAATAATCACAGGCTATCCAACGCTACAGAACGCCATTGAAGCAGTAAACAGACGCGCTGACGCATACATTATGAAGCCATTTGACGTGGAAAAAGTCCTCCAGACTATAAGAGAGCAATTGAAGAAGCAAGGGGACGAAGCGAAGTTCAGCCAAGACAAGGTCGCGGAGTTCATCGAGACAAGAGTGAAGCAGCTGGAACTGGAGAACGCGGCGGTCCTAAGGAAAAAAGGCTAGTTCAAATCCCTTTTCATTATTTCCCGTGCCGTTCTTCTCGGCAATAATGTTCTCAAAGAGTTCCTTCGTCATTTGTCCAGGTTCTGTTGGGGCAGAGTTTTTCGCAGGAACTTCCAGTGATGTTTTGTCACAAAGCCAATCCTAAGCAAGAGGGTTATTGATGCAGTGTTGGATTCTGAAGTGTACAGTGCTACGGAATCCATTCCTTTCTGCAAAAGGAAATTCATTGACCTTACGGTAAGGGCTGAAGCCAGATTCTTGCCTCGGTTTTCAGGAAGTGTTGCTGCTGGGCCAAGATAACCTCTGTTGCTTTTGAAGAACTGATTGTAGTTCGTGTCAGGCTTTGCAACAACAACTGAAACGATTTTTCCTTTGACCGCGGCCACATGAATCCATTCTTCGTCGAAAGGAGGACTCTCCATCTTCCAAAGCTGAATGTCGCCCATTTTGGCTCTTTCCCTCTCAAATCCAGAGTTAACCGCTTCGACGAACTCTTTCTCTTCGTTCGGTCTCAAGCTGCGTAGATTTACGCCTTCGGGGATTGTTGGAAGTGGTCTCAGAAGGTTCAAAACAGCGGTCATGTGGTATAGTCCGCCTTCGGGCTTGTAGCCCCTTTCAATCCATTCGTCAATTCTTGGGCTTTCAGCGTCAATCGCTCTGAAGATCTTGCCGCTTTTCACGAATTTTCCGAGTTCGGCAACGAGTCTGTTTTCCAACGTTTTTCTACTTGGGCTTTCTGGGACTGCTAGCCACTCGATTTCTTCTCCCCAGCTGCCGTCATGGTAGGCCGCCGATGCGGTGATTTTGCCGCTTTCTTCTGCCATTAGGATTCTCAGCTTGTGCCCTTGGATCCAAGATAGAAGTCTTTCTTCATTGTACGGATAGAACTCGTAATCTTGTCTGTAACTTTCATTCAGCAGTTTCACTAGGGTCGGCAGGTCTTTCTCGGCAAATTCCCTGATGGCAGTGGTCATGTATTGTCTTACGCGCAGAGGGTTAAGACGGAAAATAAGCTTTGCGTCGAATTCGTTAGTACTCTGTGTGTATGTAGGATGGCAGTTTCGGAAACAGAGCGTCGATTAAGTGCCTGCGGGTTGTGCGAACGAGGCAATCTGGATATATTGCCTGAAGTTCCTCTCGATTCCTGTATCCAAGCAGGAGTTGAATGAACACGAGAGGATTGAACCTAATACTTCTGTCTTCATCTGTTTCCACACGCTTAACATCCGCGATGACTCCGTTCTCAACCGTTATCTGAACGACGTAACTGTAGAAGTTGAAGTTCAATTTCTCCGTCAAATGCCGAAACATCGATTCTGCTAGTCGCTTTTCCAACAAGGGTTTCAGTTTCCATAGCAGCTTAGCATAATCCATGGCGCGTATTTGCCATGCGTAGGGCGGATTCTGGGCGCCGCCGATTGCAACCATTTGAGCGGCAAATGGCTCATAATAACTGATAGTGGCGAGCAGCGTTTCCAGTCCATGATGTTTTCCTTTGTCCTTGAGAAACTTCAGAATCGATCGTGCTGCGTCTGCGTCGATGTCTGTGATTTCCCTCAGTAGTAGCTCCTTGCCTTGTGGGTTGACACTTGCTATGAAGTATGCGATCATTTCTCCGCTTTCTTCTACGGCGTAGCCCTCGAACTTGTACTCAGCGATCATGCCTGTTTCCTGTTGCATTTTCCAGATGCCCTCTTCGCGTATTGTGTGAACGTGAAACTTCTGCTGAGCCTGTGAAAAAAGCTGAGTGGCCTTGGGCGCGTTGGCTTTCGTGAAAGGTCGAATTATTTGTTTGACTTCATAATCTGGAATCTGATCAAGCTTGAGCCGTGTTTCCTCTTGAAGCGGTAGAGCGTATTCGTATCCGAACTGGCGATAATAAAAAGGAATTCCTTCGATGGCAGATAGATCATAGCCTTGAGCTGAAATCTGCTTGTGATATTCTTCCATCAGTTTTCGCTGCAGGCCTTGATGGCGGTACTCTGGAAGGGTTGCCACGCATCCAAGCTCCGCCACCTTTATTGGGATTCCTCCAACGCTCCACGCTGAAGGAATCGCATTAAGACCCGCGACTATCTTGCCTTGATATTTTATCGCGAAGAAATCTTTGAGCAGCATTTTTGGGTGATGGTCAATCCATTTCCTGATTTGTATGTCAATTCGGCCATCTTGGCCGAAGACCTTTCGCATAAGCTCTAGATGCTGTGCTATATCGTCTTCTGTCTCTAGATGCTGAAACCTGAAATCTCCTTCAGTCAGCACTTTCGCCCTTGCTCCTCAGATTCGACGTTGAAGAGTGAATCTGTTTTATAAACTTGAACGTTCTCGAATGCACAATAATCATTTGTTCCACTTAAAGTGGCATTTCCTTCTCCAGGCGCCTATTGTAGGGGTGCAGATATTTCGTGTCGTGTTCCGGCTTGCTAAGTGTGCAAGACAAGCCTTAAACAGTTTCAAAACAATTCATCAGAAGGGTGAAAGACTTGAAGTGGGTAACCCGCGAATACGTCCATGTTGACAGAACCGCTTGCCCTTGGTTAATAAGGAAGTTCGTTGACTCGAAGGCCCAGTTCATCTTCGTTTCAGTCGAAAAAATCGAAGAAATCATCAAGAAAGAGGGGGCAATACCCTACGATGCGCCAGGTGCCGAACTTGGGCATCATGGCGACAAGTGCAGCTTCGATGCGATAATCGAAAAGTACAAGATCAAAGATCCAGCAGTTCTCGAACTGGCAAAAATCGTGCGTGCAGCAGACACCGAAAGCCATGAAGCCGTTCCCGAGGCCATGGATTAGATGCTGTGATGACCGGTTTTTCAACAGTTGCCAAGGATGACCACGAAGCCGTAGGCAAGGCGAGTCCGGCATATGACGCGTTCTACGTCTTCTGCAAGCTGAGACTATTGCGGGAAAAGTACAAGGCTAAACTGGAGAAAATGGAAAGGAAACAGCGAAGAGAGTTTCTGAGAAAGAAGCTGATACTCTGAGCCAACAGAATATCGCCTTTCTTGTTTTTCGGAGATGCTCACTGACATGCTGGGGATGACGCGTCACGGACTTCACGTTGACCGCCGCGCCCTACAAGTAAGAGCTGTGCCCCAAGGCATCTTTTACGCGTGCCTCTATTCTTATTAACCGCGCACAATAATCATTGGAAATTCAAGCAGGTCTCTGAATTGACTTCAGAAACAAGAAGCAACGTGAACATGATCTTCCTGACGCTTTGTGCGATGGGTGGCTTTGCGATTCTCAGCTCAACGATGTCCAAGAGCCCGGTTCTGAACCCTTTCATTGCCAGCCTTGGAACGCCCACGGAGTGGAGCGGCATCATCGCCGCAGCATCGACCATTCCTGGCATTCTTGTCAGCTTGCCCGCGGCTTCGCTTTCAGACGTCTTCGGAAGAAGAAGGTTCTTGCTCTTCGCTGGCTTCATGTTTGCATCGGCGCCGTTCCTTTATCTTCTGGTAACACAATGGTGGCAACTCTTCTTCATCAGATTCTACCATGGTTTTGCGACAGCAGTCTTCGTTCCAGTTGCAGAGGCTTCACTGGCTGAATTTTTCCCGAATAAACGAGGGGAGAGGATTTCACTTTTCACTTCCGCAACATACGTCGGAAGACTGATTGCACCCGTATTGGGCGGATATATACTGTTTGTAACCAACAAGGATTTTCACGAGCTTTACTTGGCAGTAGCAGTAACAGGTGTGACTGCTCTAATCTTGGCATTGCCTTTCATCGCAGAAAGAAGACAATCAACGACCGCTTCACCAAAGGAACCTGGAGAAATCGTAGAGCATGTTTTTAGTGGTTGGAGGGCGATTGCCATGAATCGGGGCGCCCTCGTGGTCAGTCTAGTTCAAGCGGGCCAATACTATGTTTATGGTGCCTTCGAATTCTTTCTTACGGGGTATCTGACTATGTTTCTTCACTATAACCTGTTGATACCTGGTCTTGTTGCAACATGTATAGTCGGAACTGCCATTTTCGCCAGACCTTATATGGGCAGGATCTCAGACAGATCTGGGAGACGCATTCCCATAGCGATTGGCTGCGCAATCTCAGCTGTTCCTATGCTGGTGATTCCGTACGTGACTGATTTCACTGTTCTTATTCTTCTAGCCACAATTTATGGATTCGGCTTCGCAACTGTGACTGGCTCTACCTCGCCATTGATCAGCGAGCTTGTTCCAGAGGAGCTTGTTGGCACTTCGATGGGTTTTCTTGCCATGACAATGGACTTGGGGCAAACAGTCGGACCAATAATCAGCGGTTTCATCCTTGCGTCGAGTTTTCAGTATTCAAGCGTTTTTCTGTCGCTTGCCCTTGTGCTTCTTCTGTCGTGTGGGCTGTTCATCTTTTCAAATGTGGATAAGCCACTTCAAGCGAAGGCTGAATAGTTGTTGTTTTCCCTGCTACTTGTATATGGGTGGCGTGAAGATTGACTCCTTTTCCAGAACACAATAAACTAACATATGCTTGGGAATCGTTAGGTTAGCAGCTAACAGCTTTTCGGGTTTGTCTCATCTTTCATGAGACATTAGAATTCACGTCGTCGGAAAAAATATTGTAGGTCATGCGCCGCGCCTTATCGGGTGACTGCTCTACGGCGGGACTAGGAGAAGGAGAGGCTAACTTCTTCTCGGAAGGATGGATGTTTCACCGTAGAGCAGTCGCAGTTTCTATTGTCTCTCCTTGCATTTGTGCGGTTTAACCGTGAAGAAATGCTGGCACAGTTTGCAGTAATAGACTGGCAGGCACATCAGTCGATCACCTTCATTTCCTTCAGAATGACGATTACAGAGTCAATGCACATGACGGCACTCGCAATGTCTCGATGCTGAAGACTCTGCAAAGCACCTTCAAGATCACATTTCAAGCAAAATTCAGCATCAGCTTTGTCGGCGCTATCGCACCTGCCGAAAAAGTGCCTCTTGCACGGAGGCAGCTTCGCCCGCTCCGCAGGAGTCAACATTCTAGGGTCGGCGCTCACGCTGTCACCTCAATGGTCAGTTTGTACTTCTCGCTCCACTGCTTCACAGTCTCGTCTGGTGGCTTGCCATAACTTTCTTCCAACGCTTGAGGAGTCCAACCTCCCAACGCTGCAACAGGCGCATAGTTCCAGTCCGTCATTCGCAGCATATGCTGCGCGAACATGTGGCGCCAGAAATGGTTTGGCGAAAGGTTAGGGTATCGCTCGAAAACGTCAGGAGCGAACTTCAGTATTGCTGCGCGATTCAACTCTCGCAGCACTTTCTCTTTCAGCGTGAGAAAGATCTTTCCCGCTTTTCTATCACCGATCAGCACTTGAATTTCGCCAAGCAATGAAGCGCTAACTCGCTTATCCCATGGATGGCCCTGCGCGTACTTGCTCCGTCTTCCCTTGTCAAAAACCGTCACTACAGCATGATCTCCGACTAGCTCCATATTCTCGATCAGCGCGTTAAGACTCGCCATGACTCTAGTTGCGGTTTCCAGCATGAACCTATCGGCCACGTATGCCTCAGAGTTTTGAGCCTTAATTTCAGCTAGTATTTGCTCCAGCTTCGGCATTTCCACGAACAGCTTTGCATATTTGCCATAGCTCCTGCTCCTTCCGACAGCGATCTTCTTTCCGATCACGACTCCTTTCGAGATCAGAAAATCCTTGAGCGCTCGCTTGTATTGGAATGGGTCAAGTCCTTTTTCCTTCAGCACACTAATAAGCTGCATCGCATCATTGAGCGTCAAGCGATCAGGATGTTTGAGGCACCATTTTCCTTCTTTCACTAAGTCGATTTGACCATGGTTGAATTTTCCCTCACAGCAACAGCGGAGCGTTACAAGCTGGCCACTTTTCGTGTCATTGCTTAGCTCCCGAGAGTCCATTTCCACTTTCCAGTTTTTGACGCTCTGAAGTTCTTGAAATTGGCCATTCTGAAATATTGATGTGTCAACAGTTTGCTGCGCGTTCGGTAGTCCTTGCACTAGCTCCTTGCTCAGCTGCTCGAAAACGTCAGCATGGCGCTTGAACCACATCGTCACGCTTTCAGGTGTTACCTTTTCGTTTCTTCTGTTCAAGATGACTTCTGCTAGCTTGCTCGGACTCAGAGTTTTTGCTTCTCTAGCGAATTCGGGCAAGTCCCTTTCGGGTTTGTACTTCATGTTCATCCATCCTCCGTGATAGCTACTGCTACTGCTACTAATTTAAGGCTTGTTCCTCTTTTTATGTGTAAATGTTAGCAGTAGCAGTAGTCAAAAAGCAAAATAATGTGTAAATGTTAGTTTGTAGTAGCAGTAGTGTGAAGACCATGAATGACGGAAAGCAATTAAAGTGTCCTCATTGCGGCCACGAATGGGTTTATCATGGTAGAATGAGAATGGCCACTTGCCCTAGCTGCACTCGAAAGGTCGATACTTCAAAGGTTCCTGAGCAGCTGCTCGAACACTTCAACCTTGATGAGCATGGAGTCAGAATATTGGACAGGAGCCTAGCAACCAAGAACAGTCCGAAAGGAAGGATCATTGACGTGTACTTCAAGCAGGGAAAGGTGCTGTGCGACTATGATAAAAGCGGAGACTGCAACCATGTCAAATATGCGCTGAGTCTCGACATTGTACACGAGATTTTCAAAAAGAAGGGATGGAAAATCAGATGATCGACATAGCATACGTGTATGTCCTGATGATAGCAGGCTGCGCCTTGAGTTTTGGCCTTGGGTGCTTTGTCGGCTATATCTTTGGAAAGAAAGACAGAAAGCAGTCTTAGCCTGTTCTTTTGCGCTTCTGTTCTTCTAGGATCTCTTTGAGCAGCTGGCGCCCTTCCCTGAGCACCTCTAGAGTTTCCTGCACTTCCTTGTTTCTCATCACCCGCTTAAGCACGAAGCGATCAAACAGTAATCCTGTGACTATCAAGCTCAGCGTTGTTCCCGCAACGTACACAAGAAGTGTGCCTATAAAGTCGATCATGCTCTCGCATCCAGCACGATTCTAGGTGAATACGCGTACATATCCAAAGTTGCCGTTCCATTCGCGCTGTAGTACTGCCCGTACAGCTTAACAACCAACTCGAGCGCTTCGTCTTCGCTCACGTCAACATCTACGGCGAATTCATAATCTGTGGCCACGAGGCTCAGGTTTTGATTTGCGCTCTGATAGATCTGCGTTCTCGTTCCAGCAATGCTTATCTTCTGAATGGTCAACTGCACGTATGGCGTAGTCTGTATTGTGCCTCCAGCGATTGTGTAGTATCCCCGCACCCTTACGAATTTGATGGTAGCTTTCAGCTTGAAGGGTCTATGCACGTTGAAGCGCCTTTCCTCAGTCAATGTCTGCGGAACCAACAACGCTGTTGAGCCTTGCACGCGATAATAGGTCTGTGCGACGGTGCCGCCTGCGCCTGAAAGCACGGAGTTTGTAACGAATTCGCCTGCGGTCGTGTAGATTAGCAGCGCGAATCTGGGGGTGATCCCTGCGCCGCCTGTTGGGGCCTTGTTCTTCCATTTTGCCGATGCAGCTTCATACGTTAGGACTTGGCCGTTAGTAGGGCCAGAGATAAGTACATCGGCTAGGCGCGAGAGCTTCGCCTTTATGAGCTGCAACACGGCCAAAGGCTGGCCTTTCAAGCATACCACCATTCAAGCGGTGGGGGTACATAGTCAGTTTTAACGTTGATTACATTCTCGTCTTCGTCGTATTGTATGTACTGCTTCGCTATCAGCTTGCCGCAGGTTGAAAGCTCGATCACGGTCGGGTTTCCCTCGGCATCCTGTTCTACAACGCTGACGTTGTCTATGACTGCGTTTTCGTAGTACAAAAAAAGGGAGAGTTTTGGCATGTCTATTTCCCGATTTTGAACCGTCGCTTCTTGCCTTTGTACTCGCCTTTGACACCGAACAACAGAAGCAAAGCAACGATGAGCAGCACGATTAAGGCTAGGCCCGCACCTACTGTGGCAGCTGGCCCGATCTGCTCAGTCGCGCTGATTACGCGCCACGTCACCCATCCAGTGACAAACAGTATCGCCACGACTGCAATTAGAAAGCTGACTGCCATGATGATGGCCACGATTTCAAGTCCAGTCAGGCTTGCGCTGACGTTTTCGACTATGGCCTCTACCTTGAAGCCAGTGACGTCATAGACATAGCGCTCTGTGCCTTGCTGTACGCTTCCGATGCGTCTTTGCACGGCCTTTTCCCAGCTAACAGCGCAGTACACGACTCTTGAGCCTTTGATTTGACTCTCGATCTTTGCCTGCATCTCGCTCAAGTTGCCATTCAGCACCTTATTCCAGCGAGCCTCGTCAATGTTGCTCACGGTTTGGCTGTTGTAGCCGAACACGTATGCCTTCTGTCCTTTCGGGATCTCGTCGCTGTTGCCTACGAGTATGTACTCGTTGATTTTCAGCGGAGTTCCCCATGATTTTGTAGGCATGTCAGTCACCTCAAGTGTACACGAAAATGTTGAATTTGTTGGTGCGAAGAACCCATTTGCCTCTGCTTTCCTGCTTGAACCCTGCATCTTTCATGCTGTCAATGATGTACTCGACAGGTCGAGGATACAATGCAAGTTCAGGGAATAGCGAGCCATCCTTGCGGATGAGAACCCGCACTAATCCTCCAGCTTTGAAGTCGAGGTACTTCTCTACTTCTGGTTTTTGTCGCAGCATGTTTCGGATTCTGAGAGGGTCTAGCTTGCCTTTGGTTCTCAATGCCTTCTTAGTGCTTTCCTTGTGCGCCTTGGGATGAGCTTCTTTTCTGTGCCTTCGTAGGCTTGCCATTCTTTCAGCAAAGTTTTTTCCTCTAGCTGTCCATGTTTTGCCTTGTTTGGCGCAAAGTCTGCAATGCATGCATGGCATGTTAGCCACCTCTGAAAATCTGCACGATGATGAGTGCGATGGTGACGATGCTTGAGCCAAACAGGTACTTGAGTTTCGTGTCCAATGCCTGCATTCGGGCCTTGCAGAGTTCTTCGCTGACTGGGCAGTGTTCATCGTCTTTGCATGTCACGGTTCCACTTCCTTCAGAATTCCCTCTTTGTCCCATAGGGGATTCTTCTTGTACTTGGCTCTGATTTTCGCTTCGTCTAGCTTGCCATCTGTGCATTCATCGTCTGGCACTTGAACGGTTACGGTGTTGTCCTTGCCTATGTCTCCGATCATGGTGTATGTCGGGAGCATTACCTTGCGCTGCCCGTCGATTTCCACAACTTTTACGGTTAGTTGCATCGTTCATTCCTCCTATGCGTCATATTCGCTTGCCTTGTATGCGCTGAAATAGTCGATTGTTCCAGTTGTTGAAATATCGTAGCTGACAATTTCTAGCAGATCGCCAGCAAACATTGTGATTGTTCCTGCCAACACAGCAGTATCTTTAGCTCCGATAGTGTTGTCGAAAAGATATGCGTACAGAATACCCTGCGATAGCCCGCCATTTTTGGTGAATCTTACGTAAACAGCGGCACTTCCAAGAACCCCCGCCGCCGTTTTTCTCTGCATCTTAACATGCAACAGTTCAACCATTGCCTTTTTGTTTGCAGGCACAGTATAGCTCAACCATACCTGCACTACATGTGGCGCTACGTCTAGCACGTTGTTTGAAGCGACTTGATCTGCTGGATTTCTGTCGTACCATGCAAGTCGTGTCATGTCTGATGATGGCTTGTTGATGCTACCATCTGAGCCTGTGATGCTCAGGGTCGCGGTTCCTGAAAGCGTTTTCGCCCATACTACTCGGATGCGAGTCTTTTCTGCACTGAAGAATACTGTTTCGCCTAGCTTCAGTTCCTTGTAGTCAGTGTCTTCTTTGCCTGCGTTTTCGGTTTCGCTCCATGCAACGTAAATGCTGACCGCGTTGACTGCTGCCTTGTTTTCGAGATGAACATTCTTGGTTTTGATGATGTCGCTCTTTTGCGGTATCGTTGTTACGCTCATTTCGATGCTTCTCATAGAAAAATGCCTCCGTTTAAAACAACGGAGAGTCTGGGTGTTGAGGCTACTGTACGACGTCTAGCTGCACTAGACGCGACGTAGTCGTTGTTACGCCTCTTTCGAGTTCCACGATGAAGTCGCTGTCAGAATTGAGGTTCGGCAGCTGATCTAGGGCTTCGCCGAGGTTGTACATTGACCAGAGAGCATCAAGCGTTTCTACGGTGTCCACGTTGTTTTGGGCGTTGTGCAGGTTCAAGATGTCTCGGAAGTTCATGGCACCAAACAGGTCGGGGATCTTGTCTGTTCCGATCCTCACTTGCCTGACGGTCGTGATGGTACCAATGTTCAGGTAGATGCCTGCGAGCTTGTTGCCTTTGTTCAGGTCGAATGTGGTCTTGCCTGTGCCTGTGGCTTTGTTTTCAACTTCCTTGGCGCCTATGAAGCCTATGCACTGCGCTGGAAGTTCGCCAACCCACTCGTCAACCATCACCGTCAACTTTACGGTGCCTGTTGCGAATCCCGTTGCTGCGATGAGCGCTGCAAAAGTGAGTTCTATCTGCCTGACGTTGCTGTTGCGAATGTCTGAAAGCAGGCATTTGTCCCTTTCCTTCCTGCCAAAGTAATAGCTCTGGTTCGTTTCCGAGTAGACGCCTGCTCCGTTGGTGATCGTCGGCTTACGGCCAGTGATTGCTCGGGCCAGCTTGAGCATGTCGGCAGATCGCATGTCCACGATGTAGCCTTTGTCCGTCTTCACTTTGCAGGTTGCGATGTAGTCGTCGATTGCGACGGCTCCAGCGCCGCCTGTGCCTGCCAATCGTAGGTATACTGCAGCGTAGATGCCTTTCGGAAGCTCAATGATTTTGCTTGTGTCGCCGTCTGCGACTCCTGCTTCATCCCATTTGCTTAGTACGTGTCTATTCCATGGCATTTTCCATCAAATCTCCTATGCGTAATAGTTGGAGGTTTCCAGTGGTATCTGATATGTGCCGTCGTTGCCTCTCTGCATCGTGATGCTGTTTCCATTGTAGCTGCTTGTACCGAACTGAGTCAAGCCTCCGATTGTCGTTCCGATCAGGGCACCTGTGGCGATGGGCTGAGCAATGCGGTTGATTCGTTGCGGTAGTACCTTCATGTAGCTCAATATGAACACGATGAGGCTTATCCAAAAGGGCAAGCACCAGTGACTTTCGGTGTTCATAAACTTGTACTGCAACTGCTTCGATGGGTCTTTCTTGAACAGTTTCGTCTCGTTGTCCCAACCGTGTCTTACGAACTCCATAAAGTTGGCTTTTTTCCATTCAGGATGCTCAGGAGTGTTCTGCGCCACCTGATAGGCTTGGTACTCGGGAACGCCGAAGCCTAGCAATGCACCGATTAGAATGCCCCACTTTGCAGCCATCTGTTCGACTTTGCCGAACGGGCCTCTTGCATAGCCTGCTCCACCATAACCGTAACTCCGTCTGCGAGCTGAGCCAACTCTGCTTGTCAGGTTTCTTGTCGGATCGTAGCGTCTCTTTCTCGGGCCTTGGAAGTAATGGCCACCTCTAGGGCCTTTCCAAAATGAAGATCTGTAGCCAGGCGCTGGGTCGTATTTCGGTTTGTGTGCCAATCTCCATCGTTTGAGTTGTGGCGGTTCTTTTCCTTTGTGTTTGCGTCTTGGGTCTGGGTCATATGACATTTTTCTTTTTTCCTCCTTAATTTCGGCAATAGCAGTAGCAGTAGTAGTGAGATTTAAGACATACGCTTTGAGATGTACATTCTCAAGTGCTGTAGGCAGTGAATGACCTGCTTGACCTTGACCATGAAATGGAATTTTGCAGTGACTCGCGTTCCACAAATAGGGCATTTCTTGCTGGCCCATTTTCTACCCATGAAGACACCTACGAGAAAAAGGGGGGTGCTAGAGGAACGTGTGAATGACCCACGTATAAAGAGCCAGCGCACCTATGAAGCCAGCGTACTTGCCTATCTTAATCAGCTTCAGCGCCTTGCTCGCGTGCATCATGTCGTCATACTCGTTTATCCATCTGGCCACGGTTGCATGGCTTACAGGACTGCCTTGAGCGGTGAAGGCTTCGGCGATCTCTCTGGTGCCTGTGCCGTCTTGGTGCATCAGGTAAGCGTCTCTCATCATCTTGTACGTCATCACTGGCTCCCCTACACCTATACCTTGGGGCGCTTGGGGCAGCTGTCCCTGCATTAGACCCTGCATCGATTCAAGCTGTGCCTGCGTTGGAGGCGCTGATCCGCTGGCCATGTTTGCCATGAATTCGTCTAGCTCTTTCGGGATTTTGAAGCCGAACATGGGCGCGATCCAGCCGATGATAGGTCGGAACGACGTGTATTTGCGGGCTATGTCTTGCAGCTGCGCGGGATTGATGCCTATGTTCAAGTTCTGCGGTTGTTGTTGCTGTGGCTGCGCCTGAGTCAAAACTTTTCCTCCATAAGCCTCTGCAAAACAAGATCAATCGGATGCGTTTCAAACATCACTTGCAGGGCTTGGTCAATGCTAACATGGTTTTTGTTGAGGATTTGCTCTAATTTCTCGCATAGGGTGCGGATTCTTCCTTGTGTTTCTGTGGAAATCTCGATAGTAATGTACTTCCGCGTTTTTGTCGGCTCCACGCTTTGGTGATTCTCATATTGCATCTTGGACACTTCCACGTTCTGACGGTGTGTTTTTCCTTAAGCATGGGGATCTGGCAAAAGGGCACAACATCACTTTGGCCTCTTGAGGTATGGGCAGCATTGGCAGAATTGTCCGAGCCGAGTGATTTCTCCTTCAAATAGCGATTTGAAAGTTTCAAAAACCTCTGCGAGCGCTGGAGGCATTCCTTCTAGTAGTGGTTGAATATGCTTGCTGATTTCATCTTGCGCAGGCTTCGATAGTGCCTGTCGTACAGGGCAGTTGTTGCTTATGTGGTCTCCGAAAATGCACGGCAATAGTCTAACTTTCTTGCTCATGGGATCACCAGCACGTCAGGCTCAGCTATGCCGAGAACTTTTCTCATGTTGGCAACGATCGCGCCGCCGAGAATGACAGCGTCGCCTGCATCCTTACAGATCACGCGGATTTCTATGTCTCTTGCGGGCACTTGGATTTTGATGTCAAACTTCTTTTTTTCTCCCATTCGTTATACCTTCCTTGATAGTCGCACATTGCCGATCTCTCCAAGAGAAAAAAAAGGGAAATTATGGTTCGTCTTCCGCTTTCTTGTCCAGCTTCCACAGACTTTTCTCGTAGGCTGATCTGGGTTTCAGTCCACGTTTAGGCAAGCCATGTCCAAGCGTTGATTTCTGTCGGTCTATGTTGGATTCTCTAATGCAGCGGGTTCGGAGGTCTCTGAAGACGGATCTAAAGGGGATGGTGGTGTTGGTGCGGGTGGTGGTTCCGTCTCAGGATGCGCCTTGGCAAGTTGTCGGATTTCTCCACTTAGCTCTGCATACCTGTCCATTGCGTAGTGTTCAAGTGCCTTCATTTGGCTTTGTGTGACTGCTGTTTGTGGGGGTGCGCCGCCTAGAGCTTCCTTCAATGCGAAGCCAACTACTCCGCAAATCCAAAAGAACACGGATATGGGCACGCGGATGTCTGATGGTACAGCGTCGGGGATGGCTGCCGTGTAGGTGCCTAGCGCTAGGAAGAATGCTGCCAGTGCGAGTATGTAGGCTTGATGTTCGTTTGAGAGTGGCATGTTAACCGCTTCCTATGCGGGCATCTACGAGTAGCTTCTTGATGTCCTTGAGCTGTGCGAAAAGGTTGGTGATGTTGTTTTCTGCGACCGTGAGGCGTTTTTGTAGGTCTTCGATTCGCATGTCGGTTTCTGAAACGGCCATGCTAGGCACTCTCCGATGTTCTGAAAGTCTTCTTGCAGCTGAGGCACTCCCAGATCGTAATGAGAAACTCATAGGGTTTCTGCGTGGCCTTGTTGATGATTTTTCCGATGAGTGTCCATTGTTTTCTTGTGCGGATGTTGCTGCTTCCGCAGTGTTTGCATGTTCTCAATGTTCATTTCCCTTCTTCTTTTTCGGCAGTAGCAGTAGCAGTCGTAGCGGGTATATAGGCTTAATGTACATCTTTATGTTCATTGCTTCGGTTTTCTAGGACAGGGATTCTTGCAGGATGCGCAGGCGCTAGGCAAAACCCAGATTCCCCCTTTCCAATTACAGTAGATTTCCGCTTTTTCCCATTGTTTTTGTGGAGTGCCCGCTGCCAGTCGCGCTGCCGTTGGGAGATCCGCGAGGATCGGCGCGGTCTGGGTCTCTGGGATTTTCCATTTTCGGAATTTGCAGACACTACAGATGTCGAGAGTTAGCAGCTTCACGGCCTTTGGAGGTCTGTTGACGCAGTACCATTCGCCACTGAATAGAATTCGCTTGTAGCATTCGATCTCGCTGCCGAGCTTGCGGATGTCGCCGAGATATGCGATGTACATGTGTAGGTGCTGGTTTTCAATGATGATCTGCTCTAGGGCTTGGCTCGGGTTCTTGAGATCGAAGGTGCTTGCGTATGTCTTGAGTGTTGCGATTGCCGTTTCACTGAGTCGGAACGACTGCTTCTTTTTCGGCATTCAAGAACAACTCTAGGGGTCTGTCGCCTTTTTCAAAGCTGGGAGAGTGAGAGAATAGTTTCTTGAGTCTTCCGACAGGCTTAGAGTCGAATTTGATGATGATGTCTTCGAGTGCCTGTGTGCGATCGACTTTTCTACCGAAGTGACACGATAGGTCAGCTTGATGCTTCTGCAATACAGCTAGAGCCTCGTCGCTGAACCTGAATGTCAGGTGTGTTGTACCCAATGTTCATTCCTTCTGCTACTACTGCTACTAACGTGTTACACTAGATATAAGATTTGCGATCCTGTCGTCTGACAGTATCTTACGCATGTAGTCAATCGTGCGACTTGAGTGTCGGACAAATGCGACTGTGGTGATGTGAGTGTCCGACAACATTTTTACAAGTGTCCGACGTTTTCTAAACGAGTCTCACGGAGCGTGATTTTGGCGAAAGGAACCTAAATCTTCGAGAAAAGTGTCGGACACTTTTTGAGGAAAGTAGCAGTGTTAGTAGTGTGTTAGCTTCGTTTCTAACAATTCCCATTAAAACAGCGTGTTTCTAGTTTTCCAGAAGCTTTCCCAGATCCTCTAATGACGAGCTTTCGCATAGAAGCACGTGAAGTCTTCCTTCATGCGGATTGTAGCACATGTAGTTGATGACTCTTTCCTTGTACATCGGCGCGATCGAGAAAGGCATGGGTATCATCTCCACCTTGACTTCAAGCACTTGCCAGTGCTCCATCTCGTAAACGTTTCTCTCATACTGCCTAGGGATCTTGTAGACGAACACTTTCCTGAGAAACTGCGGAAGCTTGCCAGCCTGTTGTAGCCGTCTTATCATGTTCCATTCCGCGCTGACAGGCGTTATGACCGTGTAGAACTGATCCAATGCTTTCTCCTTTTCCCATTGAGTCGGCTTCTGTAGCTAGGTCATGAGCAATGCGATTTTAAAAGTCTATCTAATCAGAGCCGAAAAGCATGGTGCCAGCATGGAAAATCTTAAGCATGTTCCATATCAGTCTGTTTTGAGTCTTTTTTCTCCAACGAACCTCGTTCTGACATGGTACATTTTGCGTAATCATGTGTATGTCGTTCATGTATCCCCACGATGTTTTCTCCATTGTTACAACATTATTGTAGAAATGACTTATATAATTAGACTCTAGATGTAGCGTCTACTTTACTGCGGAAACACTATGGAACGTGACGCGCTCGAAGTGATAATATGAGATGTCCATACTGCGGGTCTGAAAACCTGAAGACCCTTGAAACCAGGGATTCGCCGGACAACACGGTTAGGCGCCGCAAAGAGTGCGCCGACTGTGGAAAGCGCTTCACGTCTTACGAGTACGTTGAGACCATAGAGCTTATGGTCAAGAAGAAGGACGGCAGACTTGAACGGTTTGACCTCAACAAGATCATAAGAGGCTTACAGAAAGCCTGCGAAAAACGGCCTGTAACGCTTGACCAGATCCGCGAAGCCGTCGAGCATGTGCGACAGGATCTGATGAAGCTGGGCAAAGAAGAGGTTTCTTCGCAGGAAATCGGTGAGCTGGTTATGAAGTACTTGAGAAGCCTAGACCGCGTGGCCTACATCAGGTTCGCCTCAGTCTGCCGCAAGTTTGAGGAACCTGAAGATTTCAGGAGAGTCATCATAGAGGCGAAAAAATGAAGTTTGTACGAAAACGTGATGGTAGATTAGAACCCTTTAACCCAGAACGGATAACCAACGCGATCTGGAAAGCCGCCAAAGCTATAGGTGGAACAGACCGCGAACAGTCCAAGCGAATTAGCGACCTGGTTGTCGCTGAGCTTAACAGGCGTTTCGGCGAGGATGGTTGTCCGACGGTTGAGGAGATTCAGGATCTTGTTGAGAAGACGATTATTGAGGATGGACACGCTCGAACGGCGAAGGCGTACATTCTCTATCGCAAGCAGCATCAGGACATGCGGGAAATGGCGGCACTCTTGAGTGACGCGGATCTTGTTGATTCTTATCTTGAAGTCGAGGACTGGCGCGTTAGAGAGAATTCGAACATGAGTTATTCCTTGCAGGGGCTGAACAACTACCTTTCGTCGACAGTTATAGCGAAGTACTGGATCACACGCATCTATCCTCCAAGCATTGCCGAAGCTCACTTTTCGGGCGACATACACATTCACAATCTAGGGGTCTTGGGGCCATACTGTGTCGGCTGGGACATCAAAGACTTGCTGCTGGCAGGGTTCGGCGGCGTTCCAGGCAAGATTGAGAGCAAGCCTGCGAAGCATTTTCGGACCGCTCTCGGGCATGTGGTGAACTTTTTCTACACGCTTCAAGGTGAGGCTGCCGGGGCTCAAGCATTCAGCAACTTTGACACTTACTTGGCTCCTTTCATACGCAAGGATGGACTAAGCTTGAAGGATGTCAGGCAGGCCCTTCAGGAATTTTTCTTCAACATGAATGTGCCTACGCGTGTTGGCTTCCAAACGCCATTCACAAACCTGACGCTGGATTTGACGGTTCCAGATTTTATGAAGGATGAAGGCTCAGTCATTGCGGGAGAGTCAAATGGCGTGGCTTTTGGGGACATGCAAAATGAGATGGAAATGTTCAACTTGGCTTTTACGGACGTGATGGGTCACGGTGATTCTAAGAACAGGGTTTTCACTTTTCCGATTCCCACGTACAACATCACGAAGGATTTTGATTGGGATTCGCCTGTGTGTCAAGCAATCTTTGAAGTGACTGCCAAGTACGGTGTGCCCTATTTCTCGAATTTTATAAACAGCGACATGAAACCCGAAGATGTCCGAAGCATGTGTTGCCGACTCAGAATAGACAACAGAGAACTGCACAAGAAGGGCGGAGGCCTGTTTGGAGCGAACCCGTTGACGGGATCAATAGGCGTCGTGACGATAAATCTGCCACGACTGGGGTATTTAGCCAAGGATGAGGCTGAATTCTTCGAACGCCTCGAAGCTTTGATGGAAACAGTCAAGGACAGCCTTGAAACAAAGCGGAAAGTGCTTGAAAGCTTCACCGAAAGCGGGTTATACCCGTACTCGAAACGCTACCTTCAGCACGTTAAGGAAACGTCTGGAAAGTACTGGAAGAATCACTTCTCGACGATAGGACTAATCGGTATGAACGAGGCGGTGCTGAACCTGTTCGGATTCAGTCTTGCTTCGTCAGACGGGCTTCAATTTGCAGCGAAAGTACTCAATTTCATGCGTGACAAACTGTCAAGCTACCAAGAGAAAACTGGCAACATCTATAACCTAGAGGCCACGCCAGCTGAGGGCACATCATATAGGCTGGCGCGCATAGACAAAAAGAAGCACCCAGACATAATTGTGGCCAATGAACGCCACCTCGCAAAGCAAGCAGAGCCTTTCTACACGAATTCCTCGCAGCTTCCAGTAGATTATGAGGGCGACTTGTTTGAGGCTTTGGAGCACCAGGAAGGACTTCAAACGCTCTACACTGGTGGAACAGTGTTTCACATATTTCTCGGCGAGCGAGTGCATGATTGGCGGGCTGCCAGGGAGCTTATCAAGAAGGTGGCTTGGAATTCGAGCATGCCCTACTTTACGTTGACTCCGACGTTCAGCATTTGCCCGACTCACGGATACGTTAGCGGCGAACACAAGCAATGCCCCGACTGCGGCAAGGATTGCGAAGTCTATTCCAGAATAGTCGGCTATCTTAGACCTGTTGACCAGTGGAATGATGGAAAACAGGCGGAATTCGCGATTCGGAGAACGTTTGATAAGTCTATGCCCGTACCGATGGCTGCCCCTATTGCTGCGTGATCCTGGGCATGAAGTTTGCTGGATTTCAGAAGACGAGTCTTGTGGATTTTCCTAATCGTGTTGCTTCGGTGCTTTTTACGCCTGGCTGTAACTTGCGTTGTCCGTACTGTCATAATTGGCGTATTGTCGTGGATCCGAAGCCGCCGTTCTTGAATGGGGAAACTGCGTTAGGCATGCTTGAGGCTCGGAAGAGATATGTGGATGCTGTTGTGGTGACGGGTGGCGAGCCGACCTTGCATAGGGAGCTGCCGAGGTTTTTGAAGAAGTTGAAGGAAAGAGGCTTCTCGGTTAAGCTTGACACGAACGGATTCTATCCTGAAGTGCTTGGGGAATGCTTGGCTTACGTGGATTATGTGGCGTTAGACGTAAAAACATCATTGGATAAGTATCCGCGTTTGGGTGCGAAGGAGATGGCGAGTTTTCTCCGTGCTGTTGAGATGTTGAAGACTGGGAAGGTTGAATACGAGTTTAGAACAACAGTTGTGCCAGGTTTCGTGGATGCTGAAGACATAAGCAAAATAGGCGAACTAGCAAGAGGGACGAAAACCCTGGTTCTACAACAATTCGTGACGGGAGATACATTAGACAGGAATCTAAGCACGCTTAAACCTTATGCGGAAGAGACCCTCGCAAAGTTCGCCAGATCCATGGAAAACTATGCCGGGAATATGGTTCTCCGCACTTGAATGACTTTGTCGAACTTCCGATGTGAAACTCGCGCTTTCTGCATCGATAGCCCGCTCAATCATCCCATACGTGCGTGCGCAGCATCCGTTTTCTTTCTAAAGGGAACAAGTATTCCACAATTGATTTGGCTTGAGACCTTTCCACTCAAGGCACATAGCTGTCCCTCTCAATAGCCAACACTTTATGGTCGATCGTACTTGTCGTTCTCCCTGTCCTCAGAATTCCAATAATTCACATGTCCAACCCATCTGGCAACAACTAGGTTCGAGGTCCAGTGCATACGACGTATGATTGGTTGGATCAACTTTGGACGGAGGGAGGTCTAGTAAGCTGAAAGACCTACAAACCGCAATTTCTTCAGCTTCAGCATAGGCACGACCGCCATCCTCAATGTTTCAACTCGCTTGCCAGTCATCGGAATGTCCTTGAGAGCCGAAAGCATGCTGTCCGTGAACCGCATATTTACAATAGGTTTGCTTATCTCACCGTTTTCAATGAGGAAGGTTCCGTCTCGGGTCAACCCCGTCAAGACAACTTTCGTCGGCTCAGCAACGTTTACATAGTGAACCGTATTCACGAATACTCCGTGCTTTGTCTCAGCAATCGCTTCCTCTATTGCTGAGTCTCCTGCCTCGACAACCATGTTCATCGGTCCAGGTTCGTCGCCGCCATAATAGCCGCCAAACGTCACGGGAGCGTGGCCCGTGCTCTTTTTGCCTTCTTTGCCGGCAGTGAAGGAATTGTGGCAAATACTCTTTTCCGAGACAATTCCCTCATTGACTAGTTTCGTAGTCTTCTTGGGGACACCTTCGCCGTCAACAGGAAAGCTGTAGAACGTGTTAGGGTCTCTCGCATCATCAGTGACATTCAGTTTGCCGTCGAAGACCTGCTTGTTCAACGAATATTTGACGAAAGACTGCCCGTCCTGATAGGCGTCAGCCGAAAACCCTGCAAAACCAATGTACATCATTAGCGTCGAGACTGCCACAGGCGACAAGATAACCTCGTACTCGCGAGGCTCAACTTTCACTGGGTTCAGACTTCGAACAGATTTGTCCGCCGCATCTTTGGCTAAAGCCCTTGGACTAATATCTTTAATCTTTCTCGAATGTTTCTCCGCTGCCGCAAATCCCTCAGAGTCCCCAGATCTAGATATCACCGTAGTCTTCATCGAAGTCATCGACAAAGCAGCCCACGCCGAAACACCCAAAGAATTTGCGACCGCAAAACCCACAGACCCGCTTGAAAGGAAGCCTGCAACAGTCTTCACCTTCGGCGATTTCGCATGCGCAGCATCGATGGCTTCTTTCACTTTTTCTGCCCTGAACTTTGGATCGCAATCTGCAGTTATCTTGTCAAAAGCTCCTGCAATCGGCCTCCAGTTTCTTGGCTCTGGCAGACTCCTAAATTCCTCTGTCGGCGAAGAAGCCTTGGCAATCTTGATCGCTTGTACCACGGCCTTCTCAATTTCCTTCTGCTCAAGCGTGCCTATGCTGATTGTGCTGATCTTCTTTTTCAGTATGACCTTGATCTTCACTCCGCCTGACTTCTGAGCTACATTCTGGTGGACCTGCGAATTTGCAAACCTGGTTAGAGCCGTGTCACTCATGAAAGCTGAAGCCTGCGCTTGGTCAACCTTCTGCTTCATGGCATACGCAACTGCTCTCTCTGCAGTTTCCTTCAATCTCTCAGTGTCCATACCCATCTCCTCCTCTCACTTCATCAGCCCCACACGCAATTTACGGAACCTCGCCGTTCCGCAACCGTGCCCCACATACATCACCTGACCTGGTACGCCCTTGCCGCAGTTTGGCGTGCCCCAGAGCTTCCAATCATCCTTGCTCACGGCATCACATGAACCCCAGAACTGAGGAGTCACGCCCATATACGTTGGGTTCTTGAGCATGCCCTCCTTGCTACCGTTTTTGATGCGCCAGCCTATCTCAGTGCCAAACTGGAAGTTCACACGCCTGTCATCAATACTCCAAGAGCGGTTGGTCGTTATCAGAATCCCGTTCTTCGTGTCCTCAACGATCTCATTAGCCTTCCAATCGCCAGGAAGCAAGTTAATGTTAGTCATCCGAATAATCGGCAAAGCCAAAGGCGAATCAGCCCGCATTCCGCCGCTGCTCTCCTTGAGCCTCAGCTCTGACGCAGTTTCGCGTGAGCTCTGATAGTTCGAGAAGATGCCCTCCTTGATTAGACACACGTTCTTGGCCTTCACGCCTTCATCATCGTAGCCGAAAGTCCCAAGTCCGCATGGTGCAGTGGCATCAGCCACAATGTTCACCTTCTCGGAGCCATAACGGAACTTACCAAGCTTGTCGGGCGTGAGAAAACTTGTTCCAGCATAGTCTGCCTCAGTGCCCAGCGCGCGGTCTAGCTCCGTCGGATGCCCACAGCTCTCATGAATCTGCAACGCAAGCTGATCTCCATAAAGGATTACGTCCATCTCTCCTGAAGGGCACTGCTCAGCTTCAAACAACTTGACAAGCTCTTGCCCAACCCGTTTCGCGTGATCAGCCAAAGCCAAGGACTCAAAGAACTCGTATCCAGTTGTGGCAAAATCTCCACGGAACTGAGACGGATAAGACCGCATCTGCATCTCCCCATTCTTCACGCCTGTGGCTGATAAGCCACCGCCACACCATGTAATCTGCTGATCTATTTCTGCCCCTTCGGTACTGATGAAAAGCTTGTTCTCCCTGAACCCACGATAATAAGCGTAAGAAGCCTTAATCAGCGAAGACTGCTCCTTGAGAATTCTACTGGCTTGAATCAGGACATCCAGCTTCTCGCGCAGCAAAACCTTGAACGGATCTTTCTTGAAGCTCGTCTTGTACTTGTCTCTGCTGGCTTTTTCTCGGCTTAAATGTGCGTCTCGTCTCTTCAGCAACGCGCTTGCTTTCGCAATGCTGATTGCCTTGCCAACAACTCTCGCAACCTCCTTTTTGTTCACATCAACCGAGCCCGCGAAACCCCAAGCACCCTTAACAATGACTCGAACCCCGAAACCCTTAGCCTGCGAAAATGTGACAGCTTCAGGCTCACCATTCTTCACAGTCAGATTCTCGTCAAGAATCTCACAAACTCTAATATCTGCGTAAGACGCACCTTTCCTTTCCGCTGCTTTCAAAGCTTGTCCACCAAGATCCGAAAAAACCATTGCCCAATTCCTTCCAATCAGAAACAATAGATCAGTTCTTTCTGCTTTTAAATCTTAATAAAGGCGTAAGGTTTATTGGGTTAATGCCATGTTTAGGATTCGAACATTCTCATGTACGTGGGGTCTAAAGGTTTGAGTGAAACTGTAAGTCTGGGAGAACGGAAGGCTCAAGTTCTGATCAAGCTTAGAGGTTACAAGCTCATCAAAAAAACGAAGCACAAAGACGCGTTCAGCTACATCGTTGACATACCCAAGGACAAAGAGAAAGCTATGATCTGGTGCATACCAGGCGAAACCACAGTGGGCATAGCTGCGATAAATGACATGCAGAAAATCATGAAACAAGAAGAAATCGAACGAGGCATAGTAGTCACAGACGGCAGATATACACACGCTGTCAAGCAGGGCGCAAAAAAGAAGAAAATAGAGCTTCTCCAGAAGACTTTTCCAGCCTTCGACATCTTCGAGCACGCGATCGTTCCAAAACACGAGATACTGCCCGAAGAGGAAAAGAAGCAACTACTCGAAAGGTTACGTGTTCATCCATACCAATTGCCACAGATCAGTTTTTCTGATCCCGCCGTCAAAGCCATCGGTGCAAGACCGGGAGACGTAGTCCGCATAATACGAGACAAAAGCCCAACAGCAGGAGAACACATAGCCTACCGCTACGTCGTGGAGCTATAGACCAGCTACTTTGCAATCATGACTTCTGTAGCCTTAACCACTGCCTCAACTTCATCGCCAACCTTTATGCCTAGGTCTTCAACTGCTTCACGCGAGATTAGAACCGTCACAACTGTTGGCACGGATATTTCCACTTTGACCTTGGCCGTAACAGCCTCTTTTTCCACATTGACGACTTTCCCCTTCAAACGATTCCTTGCACTTGTCTTCAAGCCAATAGCCTCCCAATATTCTACGTCAGCTAGAACCTCATTCAAATAGCCCTCAATACGCCTATACTCAACTAACAGACTCTTGCCTAGCTCGGTCAATCGTGCTCCGCCACCACCGGATCGGCCCCCTCTAAACGTTTCCATCACTGGTTCACCAATGGCTTTCTCGATTTTCTGAAGGTAGTTCCAGACGTATCGGTAGGACATGCCTAGCTTTTCTGCAGCTTTGGAAATAGATTCTTCTCGCTCTAGCTGTTCCAGAATTTCAGCTCCGCCTTTGCCTAGGATCGGCTCTCCTTTGCGTTCCAGCCATATCTTGAATGAGGGCTTATGCCTTCTGTCGCTAATCATTCTGTTCCTAACTGTCTGTGCGATACGTTTATAAATTTAGCCGATATGAATGGCAGAACATAACGGTGATCAGAAATGAAAACGTGGCAAAAGCTGTTTGTTGCTGCAGCAGTGGTTACGGTGTTAATAGTCTCCGGAACACTAGTCTATTTAACGTATTTCGCAAAAAGAAGGCTCATAGTATCTACCACAACAAGCCTCTACGAAGCCGGCTTGCTGAATGGAGTAGAACGCGCTTTTGAAGCCAGATACCCGATTGACCTGCAATTCATAGCGGCAGGCACGGGCGTAGCCATAGAGCAAGCACGAAACGGAGATGTGGACGCAGTGCTTGTCCATTCGCCTTCACAGGAACTGACCTTTCTCCAGCAGGGATTCGGCGTCTCGAGGAAAATCATAGCCTACAACTTCTTCACAATAGTTGGACCCGAAGCAGACCCAGCAAATATCACGGGGCTAAACTCAACTGAAGCCCTCAAGAAGATAGCTGATTACGGTATGACTCAGGCAGGCAAAGTATGGGTCTCGAGGGGCGACAACTCGGGTACGCACACGAAAGAGCAGAGTCTATGGAAATCCGCCAGCTTCAACTACACTGTAGTAGCCAACCAATCGTGGTATGCAAGCGCGGGCGCAGGGATGGGCGAGACCCTGCTCAAGGCAAACGAGTTCTCGGCATACACACTTTCAGACATAGGCACTTATCTGAAATACTACGAGAAAGAGCAACTTGTCACTCTCAAATCATTCATAGGCGAAAAATACGAATTGCTCAACGTTTACAGCGTAATAGCAGTGAACCAAACGCGACACAAACACGTAAACTCTGAAGACGCAGTAACATTTATGAAATTCTTGGTGTCAGACGAATGCCAGCAACTCATCGAAGACTTCGGCAAGAACGACTACGGAACCAGCGGACGTCTCTTCCACCAAACTGCTCAACTCATCGCGCAGAACTCAACTGAACAGATGATGCAATGGATACGCGAGTACGCTATGAAACCATTCGGCGGGTCGGAGTGCCAAGAAGAATACCGAGATTCACGATATCCAGAGCTTTATAGCTAAGAAACGTGAGACACCCAGTAAGGGAAACAAACTTGAACGAAATACTGGAAGGCTTGGCAAAAGCATTCCAACTTATCTTCTCTGGTAATCCCCAAGTTCTCGAAGTCACGCTACGTTCACTCTACGTGTCGGGAGCAGCAGCGCTAATTGCCGCACTCTGGGGGTTACCGATTGCCATGCTGTTAGGCTTAAAGAATTTCCGTGGGAAGTTTCTCGTAAAGGGCATCTTCAACACGCTGTTGGGTATTCCCACAGTGGGTCTGGGTCTAATCCTGTTCTTAACCTTCTCCAAATCGAGACCCCTGGGATTTCTTGGTTTACTCTATACACCACCGGGCATAATCATTGGTGAAGCCATTCTGGTTACGCCTATAATCGTGAGCTTGGCTACATCAGCCATAGAAGCCGTGGACGTAGAGATAATGGACCAAGCAAGAACGCTGGGAGCGACTGAATCCCAAGCCTCCGTGGCAGTGCTAAGGGAAGCCTTTAGTGGAATCTTCCTCGCGGGCATCGCAAGCTTCAATCGCGCAATCGCAGAACTCGGGGTGGCCCAGATGGTCGGCGGAAACATAGCAGGCTTCACCGAAGTCCTAACCACGGCCATATCGACGGAAACCCAAAGAGGAAACCTCGAGCTAAGCATAGCTTTGGCTATGATACTGCTGGCAATAGTCTTCGGAATAACGCTCACAATAAACGTTCTTCAGCGAAGAACCATTACACTCCGTCACCTGCTTTCACTGCCTCTAAGGCAGCAACATTGATCAAGCCGTGTTCGCATCAAAGGAGATTAAAATGAACGTCATCGCAGAACTGAGATATGTGACAAAAGCTTTCGACACAGTGACTGCTCTAAAGGACATAAACCTCCAGATCTATGAGGGAGAAATACTTGCATTGGTTGGGTCAAACGGCTCGGGTAAGACAACGTTGCTGAAGCTTCTGGCCTTCATTGAAAGACCCACAAAAGGTGAAATCATTCTTGATGGCATAAGCGCCTCGGAAAAGAACCTTGAGCAACTACGCATGCAAAGCACCATGGTCTTTCAGAGAACGGTGCTCTTTAGCACAACCGTATATGACAATGTCGCTTATGGCTTGAGAATAAGGAAAATACCGAAACGAGACCTTGACGAAAGAGTCAAAGATGCTCTAAGACTTGTCAGACTAGAGGGCTTTGAGAGAAGACACGCAAAGAAGCTGTCAGGTGGAGAGCAGCAGAGAGTCGCATTAGCGAGAGCTTTAGTAATGAGGACAAGGCTCCTTCTACTTGACGAGCCGACGGCCAACTTGGACCCAAAGAGTGCTTCACTCGCTGAGGAAATAATAGCTGCAGCAAATCGAGAATCAAGAATCACTGTAGTTATGGCGACGCATAACATGTTGCAAGCCAAAAGCTTGCCTCATCGCGTTGCATTAATAGCCGGCGGGGAAGTGAGCGAAATAGAAACACCTGCGGAAATGTTCGGAAGGCTTTCCAAGTCTCTTGCGGGCTTTGTGGTATTGGAGAATACTTTCAACGGGATAGCAAAGACAACCCAAGGAGGGACGACAATGATTGACATCGGTGGCGGGATTCAGTTAGAATCAACTATCCAAAGCGAAGGAAATGTCTCGGTTTTTGTTAGTCCTCGGGACATAATACTGTCCAAAACCGAATTTGCATCCAGTGCGAGAAACATCTTGAAAGGCAGAATCACGGAGATTGTAGATTCAGATTCGCTAGTGAGGTTGAAGGTAGACGTTGGAAAACCTTTTCTGGCGCAAATAACGAAGCGTTCATTCAACGAAATGGGTCTAAACCTGAACGCCGAAATCTACCTTGCCTTCAAAGCGTCAAGTGTTCAGGCCGTCTAGTCAAGATTCTTCCGAAAGACTTCTTGAATCGTGCTCAGCAGGTCCTTTGCCCTGTCACGAACCTTGTAGCGTATTGACAGTTGTCCGCCTTTCGTCAACGAGGGCACTTTCTCAACAATCCTCGCTTGCAACAGCACTCTCAAATGCTTTTCAACGGTGGATCTGTGCCGATTCAACTTCTTGGCCATCTCGCTTGGATTCGAAGCGTCGCTTTGTATGCACTCCAGTATCTGGAGCCTTGACTTGTCAGCCATTGCCTTCAAAAGCTTCTCTGTTTTCTCATAGTCATTCATTCTTCTGCACCGTGCTTGCTGGCGTAATGTTGTGCCGTATGGGACATAAATATGCTTACTGTCACAAGAAATCGCCCGATGGGGAAATTGCTTGCCATTAGTTCTGGAAACGGTTATCTTAGCCTGCGTCTACAAGATGAGAAGATACGCGGTGCAGTTATGGCTAAAGTTGCGATAGCCGAATTTGAAAGTGACGTTCGAGAGTCACTTGTTCAAGCGCTCAGGCTTATTGGAAGCATAAATGATTTGAACAAGGCCGATCGACCCGTGGTCATCAAGGTCGGCATCTTTGATCACAGGACAGAAAATCACACGACTATCGACGTGACTGACGCGATAGTTGGCAGTTTCAACAAAGCCCCCCAGATATATCTGGCCGAGTCCGACAATTACAGAGGGAAAGGCTTGGAAAGACTTCAAATCTGGAAGAGCCTTTTCAGCGAAAGAGTCGTTCCGTTCAATCTCTCCGACGACCTCGACGCCAAGAAAGTCAAGGTTGCCAACGGAGAGATGAACTTGTCCCACATACTCTTCAAACCCAATGTGTTAGTAAGCACACATATCATGCGCACGTTCGAGAGAGGCAGCATTCTCAAGAACTTGTTTGGCTTGGTTCCAGAACGCAAGAAGGCAAGATTCCACAAGAAACTCGACACCTTGCTTCTGGACATATACGAAGCCATAGGCGGAATAGACCTTGCCGTCCTCGACGGGACATACGCGTACCGCGGAGCAGGAGCCAATCCGCATGCGGGAACTGAAAGCAAGAACTGTAGAATAAGAACGAACGTACTATTGGTGGGCAGAGATGCAATCGCTGTCGAGACCGTGGGAGCCACTCTTGTAGGACTGAAACCAGAGAAGCTACCCATTATTCAAGAAGCCGTCAGGAGGGGTCTCGGCGAAGGAGACATTAGGAAAATCGAAATCGTTGGCGCCTCTTTTGGAAGTATCGACGAAAAGTTTTCAAAGGTTCGTGACGCCTTCAAAGAAAAGAGGAAGCGAGCCTGAGCGTGCTCGTTTCTCCAAATCAAGTTTTCCACACTTCGGCCAGTCATTGGCACTTCAAAACGGCCTGAGACATTCAAACTAGAAGGAAGTTGATAAAGAACGGAATATAGGCAAGATCTGCGATTGAACAAGACACTTTAGAACGCGAAAGATAAGTCCAAAATCCCTTAGCTAAGGCTGCATTTTTCTTTCACTTGTCAGCTCGTACAGGATCACGAGAGCTTCCCCCAAGGATATGCCCAACCTAAATCCCAATTCAGCAGGAGATACCTCGGGTTTCTCTGTTATAATGTGCTCCCGCGTGTAAGCCTTGTGGCTCGGAAACATCACCAAGGTGTGAGCCGTTTCAATCAGTATGGGCCAAAGTTTCTCTTTTGCGTATTCTTCGACGCTCATAGCTCATCAGCATCATACTATATTCGAGGTAGAATATCGGGTTTGCCTTTACCACAAAGTATATTTCGTTCAGAACTTGATTAGACGCTCCAAATCCATATGCAAACGTGGAGTATTCAATGACGATTAAGGCTGTAGTTTTCGATCTTGACGGAACATTGGCCAGCTTCAATTTGGACTACCGAACTGTCAGGGCTGAAGTGAAAGGCTTCCTAATATCAGCAGGCTTACCCGGATCAATTCTGTCAGTGAATGAAAGCGTGTTTGAGATGCTGAAGAAAGTTGAGATATTCATGAGGAACACTGGCAAATCGGAGAAGACCATGCTGGAAGTCTGTACAAAGGCTCTGAGAATGGTAGAAACTTACGAGTTGGAAGCTGCCAAATGCACGAGCCTGATGCCTGGTGTCGTCGAAACTTTGAAGATTTTAAAGAAAATGGGGCTGAAGATCGGGCTGTGCACCATAAACAGTGAGAGGTCAACGAACTACATTCTGGAACGGTACAGTATAGCTGGCTTTTTTGACGCTACCACTCCTAGAAACCGCGTCAGATATGTGAAGCCCAACTCCGAACATCTTGAGGCCACGCTGAAGGCCTTATCAGCGCGCCCAGAAGAAACCCTGGTCGTAGGCGATGGCACTACTGACATGCATTGCGCCAAGGAACTGGGATCCATTGCGATTGGACTGCTGACAGGCGTTTCCACGGCGGATGATCTTGTCGTCGCTGGAGCGAATTACTTGATTTCGTCTCTTGCAGAGCTGCCAGTTCTGATAGAACACATCAACGAGTCTCAAGGTTCTTAGTTGCTAGGCACGTTCATCGTTGATGAGCTGCCTATGCTAGATGCTCTAGAAGGACTTGTGTTCAGTTCTCCTGATTATCTCGTTTTGCAGTTCGACACTGAGATCTACAAAATAGTCGCTGTATCCAGCAACCCTTACCATCAGGTCTCTATATTTTTCAGGATGCTTCTGTGCTTCCCGCAAAGTTTCGGCATGAACCACGTTAAATTGAACATGATGGCCATCAAGTCTGAAGTATGTGCGTATGAGATGAGCCAACCTGTCTAGTCCTTCATCGTCGGCTAACAGGCTGGGAGAGAATTTCTGATTCAAAAGCGTTCCGCCAGTCTTGACATGATCGATCTTGGAGACAGACTTCATAACGGCTGTAGGTCCTTTTCGATCCGCTCCTTGCACGGGTGACACACCTTCGGAAAGAGGTTCGCCTGCCTTTCTTCCATCAGGTGTGGCTCCTACGACTTTCCCAAAATAGACGTGAACGGTTGTCGGCAAGAGGTTTATTCTGTAACACCCTCCCTTCGTGTTGGGTCTTCCGTCAATTGCCGAAAAGTAAGCTTGGAAAACGGCTTTCATGATTTCGTCTGCATAGTCGTCGTCGTTTCCGTACTTCGGGGTTCTATTCAGAAGCCTCTGACGCAGGTTTTCATGCCCAGCAAAGTCAGTTCTCAAAGCGTTGAGCATTTCTTCAAACGTGATTTCTTTGCTGTCAAGAACTTGATAGGATATTGCTGCTAGCGAGTCTGTTATCGTTCCCAGCCCGACTCCTTGGATGTAACTTGTGTTGTATCGTGCTCCGCCATCGTTGTAGTCTTTCCCGTTTGCTATGCAATCGTTTATGAGAATCGATAGAAAGGGTGTGGGAAGGTGCTCAGCATATAGCCGCTCTATAATGTTGTTTCCTCTGATTTTAACATCAACAAAGTAGTTGAGCTGTCTCACAAAGGCGTTAAGAAGCTCAACAAAGGAGCCAAATTCACTAGGATCGCCAGTCCTGAGTCCTATCTTCTTGCCCGTTCTTGGGTCTGCGCCATTATTCAGCGTGACTTCGAGAACTTTGACCAAGTTGAAGTATCCCGTGAGTATGTAGCATTCTTTGCCGAATGCCCCAGTCTCAACGCATCCACTTGCTCCTCCGTCTCTTGCGTCTTCAATGCTTTTTCCTTGTCTCAGCAATTCCTGAATAATGGCGTCGGTGTTGAACACAGATGGCTGCCCAAAACCTGTCTTTATTATTTTCAATGCTCTTTTCAGAAAATTGTCGGGGCTTTTCTTGCTGATTTGAACCATCGAGCTCGGCTGAGGCATCCTCATTTCTTCGATTACGTCAAGCAGCAAATACGAAAGCTCGTTCACCGCATCTAAGCCGTCAGATCTTACTCCGCCCAGATTTATCAAGGCGAAATCATTGTAAGTGTTGCTTTCTTCGGCGGTGACCCCGACTTTTGGCGGCGCTGGCTGATTATTGAACTTTATCCATAGCAGTTGCAGCAGTTCCTTGGCTTGATCTTTCGTTAAGCTTCCGTCTTCAATGCCTTTTCTATAGAAGGGGTAGAGGTGCTGGTCAAGCCTGCCGGGATTGAACGAGTCCCACGGATTAAGTTCTGTTATGACGCCCAGATGAATGAACCAGTAGTGTTGCAGGGCTTCCCAGAAGTTCCGAGGCGCATGAGCGGGCACGTGGGTGCAGATGTCAGCTATCCTCTTGAGTTCTATTCTTCTCTCGCGATTCCTTTCTTTTCGCAGAAGCTCTCTTGCTTTCCTAGCGTACCTCTTCGCATAACGTATCAGAGCATCTGAAGCGATATGCATGGCTTTCAGTTCTTCCATCTTCTCGTATGCCTTGGCATCTTTCAAGAAATCGAGGTCCTGCATTCTCTTTGCAATCTCTTTTTTGAAGTCAACCATGCCTTTTCGGTATATCTTGTCGTCTAGAGTCGTGTGTCCAGGCGCTCGCTGTTCAAGAAACTCGGTAAATACTCCTGCTTCGTAGGCTGCCATCCATTCCTTGGACATATTGCTGAATATTGTTCCTCTTATGGACCTTCCTTTCCAAAAAGGGATAATCTGCTCTTCGTATATTCTCCTTGTTTCCTCATCAACCGCATACGGTGTTTTCTTTCTTGAGTTAAGAACTTCAAGATCTTCCAGACTGTGGCAACATATCTCAGGATAAGTTGAAACTTCCTTTGGAGCAGGACCCCTCTCGCCGACAATCAGTTCGCCTTCGCTTATCCCTATTTTCTTCCCTTCAAGCACATGTCTTAGCGCAAAAGCCCTTCTCACAGGAGGAGACAGGTGGCCAGAAGCATTACTCTTATAGAATTCCGTAACAAGGATCGCTCTTTCTGGTGAGATGCGCGGCTTAGTGTTGATGCTGTGCTCTCTCAGTCTTCTAACCCTTTCGTTAATTCTACACTCCTCCTATTCTTGCTTCCACTCCTAGAATCTCGAATCGTTCTTTGGTTAGCCTTAGACTCTCTTCCGAAGAAAGTCGAGTCCTTTTCAGCTTGTATGCTCTTCCCAGACTCTTATACTTGTCAATTCCAGATCTGTGATAAGGAAGAAGACTTACGCGTTTGATACCGTTTAGATGCATGAGGTCAGCTATCTTGGTGATATCGTCTTCAGAATCATTAATGCCTGGCACGAGAGGGACGCGAATGAGCAGCTTGTCTCCATTTTTCGCCAGTTTCCTGAGATTCTTTAGGATCAGTTCGTTTGACACGCCTGTATATTTCCTGTGTTTTCTATCATCAACGAGCTTGATGTCATACAGAAAAAGATCTGCTTTGTCGCTGATCAAGTCGATGGCCTTGCTCGATGCAAACCCGCTTGTGTCAAGAGCGGTACGAAGATTTCTGTCCTTGCACTCGTGAAGCAGTGCGTTCAGAAAGCCAAGCTGCATGAGAGGTTCTCCTCCGGAAAAAGTTATTCCCCCCGACGACTCATCATAGAAAAGGGAATCCTTCTCTATTTCCTTCAAGATTCCACCCACGCCCATATCTCTTCCGATAATCACTAGAGCCTCTGTTGGGCATTTCAAGGAACATTTTCCGCAGAGATTGCAACGTTTTCTGTCTATGGATATTCCCTTGGCCTTGCGAGAAATTGCCCTTTTCGGGCAGATCTTTGCGCATTCGCCGCATCTAATGCATCTTGGACTCTTGTACATCAGCTCGGGTCTTGGCGACTGCCCTTCTGGGTTGTGGCACCACCAACAGCGTAGAGGACACCCTTTAAGGAATACGGTGGTTCTTATTCCTGGTCCGTCATCAACAGCGTACTTTTTTACGTTAAAAACAGTGCCTCTGATTATAGACGAGCCCACCGAGATTCTCACTTAGTTCTAACAAAAAGAGCCAAATAAAAACCTAGCTTTCGGTCTTTTGGATAGAAAGTGGCGTTGGCGTCGCGAGGGAGAACCCAAAGAGTAGGTGGACTTTTTTATTGGCAATGGTGCGCAAACGCCAGTCGTCGCGCGTTAAAAAAAGCAAGTGCATAAAGTAGAACATCGCGTACATCTATTCTTCAGCTCCAGCTGAAAGAAAAAAATGGGAAAAGGTCTAGGTATTGCGGAAATTCACAGGGGTTTGAAGTAGTATCTTGGCCATTGTGGCCATGATTGAGTTGCCGTGCACGTGCCAAAGTCTAATGCCAGCTGCATTCCTATCTTGATCAGATCAGGCGCCACACGAATCATGCCTGGCATTTTCACGCCATTCTCAAGCTCAACTACGCCAACAGCGTATGGAGCCATTCCCTGAAATTGGGCTGGCGCTATATGAATAACCGTGTAAGTCAGAAGCTTTCCCCTCTGCGGCAGGTCAACCCATTCTAGCTCTTTTGAATAGCATTCTGTACAAAGCGGTCTTGGCGGAACGTGCACTTTTCCGCATTTCCTGCATTTTCCACCCATCAACTTTCCTTGCAGAATATGCTTGTAGAACTGCTCAATCGTGAAAGGTGCCTGTTCACTCACCTTTTAGCCCCTCCTGTAGATATGGACAGTTGCGGTCGCGCCTGAACCGCCGACGTTATGTGACAACCCTATTTCTGCGCCTTTAACTTGCCGTTTATCCGCTTGCCCAGTCAATTGCAGATACATCTCGTAGGCTTGTCCCGTTCCAGTCGCGCCAACAGGGTGCCCCTTCGCTTTTAGTCCGCCGCTTGTGTTCACAGGGACTCTTCCGCCGAGCTTGGTCTCGCCGTTCTCGGCAAGTTTGCCGCCTTCTCCTGCCTTGCAGAAGCTCAAGTCCTCATACGCTATTATTTCCGCTATGGTGAAACAGTCATGAACCTCAGCACAGTCAATGTCCTCAGGTCTCACATCAGCCATCTCATACGCGGTTCTAGCAGCCAGCTTCGCCGCCGTAAGTGACGTGAAATCGTCTCTCTCATACAACCCGATTGTGTCGCTGGCTTGTCCGCTGCCGATTATGTGCACGGGCATGTCCGTATACTTGTCAGCCAATTCAGGCTTTGTAAGTATCAGACAGCTGGCGCCATCAGTGATCAGCGAACAGTCATACAGCTTCAGCGGCCACGCAACAGGCCTCGAACCCATCGCAGCTTCAAGTGTTATCTCCTTCTGCATTTGAGCCTTCGGGTTCAAGCTTCCATGATAATGATTCTTGACTGCAACGCTCGCGAGATGGCGCTCCGTAGTGCCGTACTTGTGCATGTGCGCGGTAGCCATAAGCGCGAACAAACCTGGAAAAGTTATGCCGTGCCACTGCTCAAACGGATAATCCGAAGCCATAGCCAGATATTCGGTCACTTCAGCAGTGGTTCTATGTGTCATTTTCTCGACACCGCCGACCATGACAACGTCGCATAAGCCTGAAAGAACTGCGTAGATCGCTGCTCTCAACGCCACTCCAGAAGAAGCACAAGCAGCCTCTGTTCTGGTAGCGGGTACATGCAATAATCCAGTCCAGTCAGCCATCGTGGCTCCCGTGTGCCCTTGATGCTCATAGGACTCGCCCATGTGTCCTACGAACAATGCTTGGATGTCCTTCTTCGGATCCAGGTTTGGACAGCGCTCAAAAGCCTCTTTGGACGCTTCAGCAAAAATCTCTCTGGCATATAATCCATCCAATTTGCCAAACTTTGACAAGCCTGCGGAAACTATCGAAACAAGCGGTTTGCCCTTCAATATTGAACCTCCTCGGCGAGGAAATCAAACTATAGGCGGCAGGTTGATTTAAATATTGTTTTAGGTTTCTGACGCAGAATACTTTTGAAAGCTTAAACTTCGCTATATTGTGGGCTTAAGAGATTTCTTCGTCCTTGCGGTTTCTTCTCATCCACATTGGGAGCCTCTCTTCTAGAATGCGCTTGCCTTTCAAGACGAAAGTTGGGAGGGTATAGTCCGCTGCAATTACTCTAAGTGTGCCGTATGCGATCACTAGGGCTATGGAGATGATCACTATTGGCGCGGCCCACGGATTCAGTTGAAATGGCTCAGGTGGCAAAACTAGTATATTGTCCAATGTGAGGTAATTGGTATTATCGCCCAGATTATATTCCTCAGAAACAGCGGTCGAGGATAGGATGAACTCGGTTTTCGAGAAGTTGGAGACAAGCACACGATACGAGGGATCAATGGTGAGATTCAATATTCTGTAACTCTTGGCAGGAACGGAGACCTGCGAGTACGCAAGTCTGTCTCTTTGCTTGTAGACAGAAACTTCAAGGGATTCGTCGAAGTCTCCGAGGTTCTTAACGTTCACGGTCACTACGAGCGAATACGTGTTGCTGACGTTCAGAACTGTGATTCCAGCGTCCGAAACAGACACGTCACGCAACATGCTGGGGCGGATGTCCAACTTCAGGGTAGGATCTCCGATGATGGTGAGCCCGTAGAAAACGTAGCGATAGTCCTCACCTTCTCTGAGTTGACCTTGCCATTTGTCCTGCTCAATAAACCAGTCGTGAAAGGCTGTCCCTATGGTTTTGCTCTCGTTGAGTTCGCCAAAAAATTTCCTAAAAGAGACTGAGTATATGATGTCTGTCGCGCCAATGGAAACCAAGCCAAAGTTCTGCGTAAAAACAACTGTTCCAGCCAAATAGTCTGCTTCAGTGTATCTTGCGCCAGAACAGACAAAAAGCATGTAGAAAAAGGCTCGAGGATCGATGTCTCGATACTGGTACGGATACACGGTTCCTCCTTTTGACTCGCCATTCACCATGAACATGTGATAGTTAGAATAGCCGTGGCACATAAGATAAATCCATTGAAACCCGAAAGGATCAGCGATACGCTTCAAGTAATCCTGTGCAGTCGTAGTTGCAGGATCCGTCACAAGCGTTACATCAGAGTTGACAAGGCTTAGTGAAGAGTTGATGTCTTGCGCCCATTCAACTCCATCATCGTCAACGTAGGCCAAAGCCCGCCACCACGGTAGCGCTCGGAGGCCATTTCTGTAACGGTGATTCTTGACAAAGTAATTGTTTATCAGAGAAGTTTCGTTGCCGGAGATCAGGGAAGCTCTTAGCCTTCCAATCCAGATCTCAGGGGCGGTGTTCCCGATGTGGCTTTCATAGACGCCATCATCATCCAGGTCGATCCATTCTCCGTCAAGGTCCCGATAATACATATCCGTCGGCAGTGGCGCGTTGCCTATTTCGTACCAGACTTCTGGGAGGTCGCCAACGAGGAAGGCTCCAACCAACCTCCGCGGAAACGCCTCACGCAAATAGGATCTTATTCCTGACGCTGTTTTTTCCCAGAGCTGATTGGTCTGGACTGCTTGAACGGCGAATCCATCATTTTCCACATCTTTCATGTACTGATCAAGTGACATCTCTATCGGTTTGTAAATTGTTGAGTTGACGACTATTATCACAAGCGGTTTTCGTGTCCCTGAAAGCGAAGTGGACGAGGCAAGGAATCCCGATGACGCAAGGAAAAGTCCCATAACTAGAGAAACGATTAGAATCATGAGTGAAAAAGTGCGTCTCCTCAATGTCATCAATGAAAGCTATCCTTCATGAAGGAATTAAGCTTTTGCAGAATTGTTTTTGAAGCAAGTGTGATGAATGTGAAGCAGTGTTATTTGGCGGCAGGATCGTGGCATGTTGGAAAAAGGTTTCAAAAAATGGAGAGTGCTTGGCGATAGGATTTTCCTGACTACTTCTTTTCGCCGAATGTTTTCTTGACCCATGCTCGGGTCTTTTCCATGTCTTCCCTGAAGCGCTTCAGCTCTTCAGGTGTTCTCTTTGGTGCTTTGGGCTCTTCTGCTGGCGTTGCATAAACGTCAAGCAGGTCACCTTTTGGCTGCTCGGAGATGTTTATGTTGACTCTTAGTCCTATGTTTACTTTTTCTGGGTCAATGTCCCTCATTGTCATCGGCAAGCATGTGTTTGTGCCGTCAATTCTGACCATTGCGCCTACAAGTGGTTGCAGATGTGCCATTGAAGGCCACGCAATGACCATTATCGTGTAGGAGTGGATTTCTCCCTTCTTCGGAAGTTCAATCCATTCAGTCTCTGCCAATCGGCAGGGGGGGTTGAAGCAATGAGCGCGTGGGGGGCAGTAGACGAGTCCGCACTTTGGGCATTTTGTGCCGTTCAGTTTTCCTTCCAGCAGCCCCATGAAGAACTTTGAGACTTTACCATAACTGTGATGGAACAAGCTACCATGAGGCCTATGAACGATCAGGAATTTCTCAGGTTTCAGTTGATTCAATGTAGGCCCGTCATTCATCTCCACCACTTTCCAGCCTTCAGGGGTCCAGCCGCCCTTGCGTTCCCAATCTTCCCACAGTTTCTCGTCGATCTTCTTTTCCTTTAGGATCTTCTCTGGTCCAGGTTGCTTCATCGTTCTACACCTCCAAGACTACTGCGCCTGCTTGGCATCCTGTGCCGCCGTGTCCGTGGATAAAGGCCTTTCTCGGCTTGCTTAACTGTCTGTTTGGTGCCCCCCATTTCTTGCCGATCTGGTTGCTTAGCTGCCAGTAGCTGTCGATTACTTGCGCAATAGATGTTGAGCCGACTGCATGCCCTTGAGCCGTTAATGCACCGCTAAGCTGACAGGGCAGTTCACCATGAGGCTGAATGACGCCTTCGCGAACCATGTTCATGCCTTCTCCTCTCTTGCAGAAGTCAAAGTCTTCAAGTCCTGCCAGGACAACGCCTGCGTATGGATCGAAGATTTCAACGAAGCTGATTTCTTTTCGGGGATTCTGGATTCCTGCGTCTTTGTAGGCCATTCTGGCCGAAACTCTGAGTGAGCCAAAGTTCAAGAGGTCAGGATATGGAGACAGAGGTTTCGGAATGTTCTTCGGCCAGATTTTCTCGTCCTCTGGATAGAGACCTTTCCATGCGGGATTGTCTGGTCGGTCTCCAGCCCTCATCGTGTCCGTGCCGAAGCCAACGCCGCTTACCCAAACAGGGTTGTCAGTCAGTTTCTTGGTCATTTCCTCATTTGCCAAGAGCACCGCTGAGGCGCCTTCGCTTGTCATTGCGCATTCATATAGCCTATATGGCCATGAAATCAATCGTGACTTGTAAACATCGTCAACCGTGATCTTGCTGAAGCCATGTTGGGCTGGCCACTGTGCGTACGGATTTTCTAACGAGTTGTTGTGGTTCAAAACTGCGACTTCGGCCAGATCTTCTTCGGTGTCTCCGTACACGTGCATTCTTCTAGCCTCCATAGTTGCGTAGAAAGCGTTGTAAGTGAAACCTGAAACAAAATCCCAGTCTGTGTCTCCAGCGATGGCAATGGCTTCGTTGACTTTCTGAATGGGCAATTCATTCATCTTCTCCCAACCGACCACTAGAACTACAGGGAACATTCCTGACCGCACCCAGAGGGCAGCGTTCACAATCGCATCGATTGGAGTTGCTCCTCCCGACTCAACGCGATAAGCTGGTGTACCGCTCAGGCCTAGGTAGTCGTGGATTATCCAGTGCATGCACTGTTGTTGTTCCAATATGTCGCTGAAATAGGAGTAGCAGCAAGCATAGCCTTTTCTAATGAAGTCTCCAAGTTGCAGTTCTGGAACGTCGTCGAGAATCATTTTGACAGCTTCCGCGCACATTTCTTCTTGCAATGTATGTCTGGGATTATCGAATCTTGAGATGCCTCCAGCGACTATTCCGACTTTTTTCAATTCCTTCACCTTCAGTCTGAGATGTAATTAGTGGAATTGAAGAGCTATAAGATATTTGTGGAGATGAATCTGCAAACCATTATGGTGGAAATCGGTTTGGCAAATGCCGCCAAACATTGAAAAGGTAGTCGCACCGATTCAATGCTTTGCTTTTGCTCTTTCTTTGTCCCAACGTATGAACGCTTCTTCCGTTATTTGCGGTCTGAAGGTGAAGATGTCCTCCGGCTTTTTCAGGTACAAGTAGACCATGTACACTCTTTCAAATCCGCCTGACCTGACAATCATGTAGCTCGGCTTCTTTGGTAGCTTCTCAGCATACTGCTCGAAGACTTCCTCGAAAATCTCCCCGATTTTGCTTGAGGAGACGCTGTGATCGAAGGTTATTTCAAAGGTGTAGCAGTACAGTCCATCTCCTTCGTCGCTTTCGTACGAGAAGTTGGTAACGTCGCGATCCATAATCTGAAGATTGGCAATCGAGACAACATTGTTTCCAATAGTCGAAATCCTCGTATAGTTTATTGTGATTTCCTCTACGATTCCTTCAACAGTTCCGATGCGCACGTAATCACCGACTCTGAATGGTCTCGTTGCAAAGAGATAGAGTCCAGCCACGAAATTTCCAATAGTTTTCGTCGAAGCGAAACCGACTGCAGCACCGCCCACCGTTGAGAAATAAAGGATCCAGTCTGTCGGCAGCCCGCCTACCTTCACCAGAAAGGATATTGCACCGACAAGGATGAGCAATCGAAAGGTCAGAATCAGGTTGTTTGTAACGTTTGGCGGCAAGCGTGCGCGCTTGGCGAATCTGCGCAAATATCGAGTGATAACTCTTTCGAGAATTATCGACGCACCCGCTATAGCGACCAAGTATAGATAGGTAATGAGGGGGACTCCTAGAAACAGAGTGCTCTGCAAATAGTTGGCAAGATCTTCCACACTCATCGCTCATTCTCCAATATTTCGTACATTACGTGGACTGCTTTTTAATAAATCTTGACAAACGCATACGTGCGTCTTGGACAGATTTTCTGCAAATCTTTTACGGTGATCTTTCTGAGAAACTGCAGGGCAAATCTGAAGCCATCCTGTTAGCCTAGAATATGAGGACGCAAGGCAAAATGATTTCTCATCGAATAAGATGGCAATCATGTTCGGTTTTCACAGCGGCGATTCATGAATCAGAAAAGCAGAGTCGTCTCGGATGTTCCAAGAGCACGGAGGTTTATGCATGAACAAGGGAACCTTGGAGGATGCCCAGAGAGGCGGACGCTGCTGTGTTGCAGACGAAAACTATTTTATGATTCCACGTCTCACTCTTCTGCCATGCAAATATTGAGACTAGCAACAGTACTACCAGAGAACGAGTTTTCCACAGAAGACCTGCTTGAGACTTTTCCATGCAGACTTCCCGAAGGGGTCAAACAGAACGTTCTGAACCTAGGAGTTCACAAACGCTCTCTGTTAAACCATTCAGCTCCATCAGATTCGGAGGCCATTATAAGCGAAGACGGCCTAATCGAATTGTGCAAAGATGCCTGTGCAGAGGCAATCGAGAAGGCAGAAATCTCAACAGATGATGTAGGATACTTTATTGCCGCATACGATGCAAACCCGTTCCTGAGTCCAGGTCTGAGCCAGATTCTTGTCCGAGAACTTGGCTTCGACCCCTATATTCATCATGTAAATGCTCAAGGCATTGCGAGCACTGCCTTCCCAAAGGCTCTGGAATTGGCAGGTGACTATCTTGCAGTACATCCCAATAGCCATGCTCTCGTGTGTGTTTCAGGCGTAAGCTCCTACTGGTTTCAACATCAAGTCAATGGCTTGGAAGCGGTCATGGAGATTGGCGACATAAGCAGGCTCAAGGACCCGTCAAGAAGAGCGGCGGAGCTCAGGAAATGGGTTGCCACTATGGAGTTCTTCCTCTTCGGAGACGGCGTCTGTGCCGCAGTCGTGGCCAACAACTGCAGAGGCCTTTCAGTGAAGAGAATCGTAGAAGTGACGAATCTTCGGAAGAAGGATTACCTTGCAGGATACGCCAGGCTCGCGTTGTCAGGTGAACCGTTTAAATTCGGATTTCATTCGCATCTTGATAAGGAGATCCCCACGCTGGGCGTTGAATATACTGAACTTGCTCTCAAGCGTTTGGTAGGAGCAGACACTGAAAGCATAAGAAAGACTGCGAGAAAGTGGGTGATCCATACAGGCAGTCAGAAGATACTTAATCTTCTGGGAGAGCATAACGGTATTGAAGGCGAAAAAATCGCCGAATCACGTTCTGTGCTCAGAGAACATGGGAACCTTGCGGGAGCAAGTCTACCCTTTATCTTGGAAAAGGTGCTCTCTGGCACGAATCTGTCTAAGGGTGACAGGATTTTGATGCTTGGCTACGGGTGGGGGTTCTCAGCTGCCGCCTGTTTGTTGGAACAATAGAGCAATGTGGCGGCTGATCGAGGGGAGGGTCGGCCAGGCTGGGAGGTCGGAGGGGGCAGATGCCTTTGCACTGATGCTGTCTAGTGAATTCTGGTGTCTAGTCGTTTAGAGTCTGGAGGTAATGGTGATTTCCGTGACGAACGGTTCAGTTGGCGCGCGCTTTTCTGTCTGGTGCTCGCGGGAAGGACGCTTTCTTTTGCGGGCCGTCAATCCTAACAACGGTGCTGCCATCACGAACAGTAGTGAGATGAGATTCGGCGGGAACTCTGTAACGATGTTTGATTGTGTGATGACAACATGGCAAGATGCTTCCGAATAATAGGTCTCATTTCTGTTACTAATGGTTTCAGTGTATTCGAGCAGAGTGCCAGTCACTTTGTCTGCATAGTGGTCCAATGTGTAGTTGTACAATAGTCTGTGTTCCGTTCCATTATACGACCACACAAAGGTTCCGTTCTGAAAGCCCGCGCAAAGGTGCCCTGCTTCCCTGCTTACTCCCAAGTACGTCCTTAGCGATGTCACGTTGAAGATCGTGGCGTTCAAGGCTGTGAAGTACCCTCTCGCAGCTTCGGAGTCGCTGCATAAACCCGTTCCTACGTCCACCCATTTTGTTGTCGTGTCGGTTGTGCCGTTCCTATACAGGTACGTAAATTGAGCCGTTATATTGTTGTCTGAAACGTTTTCAACCAGCAACAAGCATGAACGTAGTGAGGAAAACCATTGATAGTTGGGATGTGTGGAGAGGATTGGATCTGTCTCATTTGAGAATAGAGTGGTATCGTAACTGTAGAGGTTAACATCTTTAGGCTTCACCCCAACAATGGGCGAGGTACCTCTTATAATGACGGTAGAGTTGCAGGCAATCGTATTGATAATTAATAAACATGCTAGTGAATACAATAGGCTATTTTTGCTCACGTGAGCATCACTAGTAATAGCTAGACCATTTCCGCTTATACCGCTTGTGGAGAATCTTTGAATGCGGCCGCTCTTGGGCAGAGCCTAAGCGTCTATTCACAGTTTAACATCGTTCAGTTCAGTAAGAAAGCCATCCCAATATCTTTCATGGCAGATCTTCCAGTTCTTCCTTGACGATTCGCTACCTCTTGCCCTCCAAAAATAGAATCATGGCAGTTAGAACTGACACATATGGGAAGCAGCTTCTGCCTTTTACGCCTGACCTTTGCTGCTTTGATCGGAGTGAAACTGTGTTTGCGCAAGCGGGCGAGCTTCTATCCTAGCATTGAGATAATCCGATCGTTTACTGTTTGCAGAAAAGATTCCTCCAATTCTATTTCATAGTGCTCTGCTAGAACGAAGATGATGTAAAGCAGATTTGAAAGCTCAGCAGCCAGCATTTCCTTTGTTTTCGGTTTGTCAGGCGGCCTGAGCCCTTCAAAACCCTTGACCGCAGAAGCTACCTCACCCGCTTCCTCAAGCAGATCCGTGACCATCACGAAAGGTGTCATGCCCTTGCCACGTTCAGGATTCAGCTTGTCATTGATTTTCCTGAAATTCTTCCAACATAGATGCTGAGCATCACGCAGAGTGACAGACATTCGATCAACCATAGAGGAAGAGGATTATGGTATCAGATTTAGGTTTTGGCAATGTCTAGCTGCACAGGCGCGCGCAACGCAATGAGTCGGGGTTAGGGAAAGTGTTGCCCGAAGTTCGCGCTCAGCAACGCAAAGTTCGCTGGGTCGACCTTATCGTCGCCGTTTATGTTACAGTTACAATTCCGCGTGCTAATGGCTTGAATGGTGTTATGGATTAGTTTGGAAAATCGATCGTGCAGGAAGAAGGTAGAGCAGACTTCTGGAAAAAGATATAGACATAATGGATGCAACAATAAACTACGGTATGATTTCGCAGCCGTTGTACTTCGTGTACTCGAAATCCTGCGTTGCAAGTGCTCCGCTTTCAATGAGTGATCTTATTGTGGGAGTCTGTCCACTTACCGTTTCCACGAGGTTCCTAACAGTCTCGCACACCTGTTTATACGCCTCTGCTGTCCATCTCTTGGTTATGTTGGCGTAGAGGCATCTGCCTCCGCATGTATAGTAGACGTCGCATTTTGTACAAGGGTCTTCGATCTGAACCTTCTTTAGCTCGGTTGGTGCAGTTTTGCCGATGTGTCCCAGATAATGGTCTCTTATTCCCCACATGGTTGGACAGATGATTACGTGGCCGTCTGTTTGTATAGCGTAGTTTATCCATCCTCCGCCGCACCGGAGCAGAGTCTTTTCTCCATTCAGCAGTGACTGTGCAACTCCAAGGAAAGGATAGAGCCTTAGCACCTTTCGATGTTCTTCCATGTAGTCTACCCAAAACGTGACGAGTTTCTGGATGCCAGGGTTATAGTCTTCCGTGCTCCATCGCTTGAAGTCTCTTCTGTTGAAGTCTGTTTTCCAGAATCCCGCGTTGAGCTGCCAATGGATGGAAGAGAACGTGAATTCCTGATTGTCTAAAAGCCATTTCACTTGCTTGTAAATGTCCGTCTGTTCCATAACGGTCATTCTGGCAATCAGCTCGCCGCCAAATCCATTGCTCGTGACGTGCTTCAGATTGTCAACGACCTTTCTGAACGTCCCTTTTCCTCTGTAGTGATCCGTGAGCTGTTCGTCGCCGTCTATGGAGACCAGTATGGTGTGAAAGCGGTTCAAGTATTCTGGTTCTAATCTATTCAGAAGAAGCCCGTTGGTCTGAATCATAAAATGCTTGGCTTTCACGCTGTCCATGATTTGCCTAATTTCGTCCAAGCAGAGGAGGGGTTCGCCTCCGTAAAAGGTTAAAACGCAGTCAGGGTCATGCTCGCAGAACCTTTTAAGCAAGTCAATGGTGTAGCTAATCTTTCTGGGCAAAGAGTAGTCTACGTCAAAACCTGAAAAACCCTCGTCCACGTCCTCCATTGCCTCGCTATAACAATAGCGACACTGCAGATTGCAATCTCCCGTCAGTATCACATGAAAGAACATGCGCTATCTTCCAAGATGAAGAAGTGATGGTTCTTAAACGTGTTTCTCTTTCAGCTTCTTCGCTTTTTCAACGTAGTCTCTTACTTGTCTCTCTTGGATTTTTCTCTCAGGTAGAGTTTCAGAAGCGAAGAGGATGGGCAGAACTGCCAAGAACAGGAATATCGCGGCTAGAGAGAAGGCGCTTGTCGCGTTGAGAAGCTTCACTGAACTTGCAAGGGCTATTTGGACAATCGATGCGAGGAAAAACGGGATGCTTCCAACATAATAGTACAGTTGCTCCAAACCCCTAGGTGCCAAATCACCCCAGATAACCGCAATGAAAATCGTGTAGAACAACCCCCATGCAAGGCCATCACTGACAAAATAGAAGAACCAGACTGCCAGATTGCTTGGAATAATACTGATCAGAGCGTAAGCCATGCCCATCGTGGAAAGACCCAATATCACCATAGGCTTGCGTCCGATGAGGTCACTCAAGATCCCGCCTACCAACACGAAGGCGCTGAGCGAGAACAATAGGATAAACTGCATCAAAGAATAATACTCAGGGAATGTGCTCTTTACGACATCTTTCAGGAGCAACCCCTCCATCGTGTCAATTATGTTGAAAATGAACCACGGGACTAAGTATAAGCCAAGGCGAATGTCGAAGATTTTTGACAAACCATAGCGCTCGCCGTCGCCCTGCTTGTGCGTGCTCACTTTCTCCAACCCCAGGCTCAGAAGTGGAATGAACCCGAGCAGTCTAAGAATTCCGAAAGATGAATACATGAAAAGAAAACCCAGCATCTGGACCAGCGCGTTTATTACTATGGCGCAAAGAAACGAGAACAAGAGCGATGCTCCAGCGATGCGTCCTCTCTTCTCGATAGGAATCACTTCTGCAAAGTGACCCAAGCATGAAGGCATTCCTAGTCCAAACGAAAAGCCCCAGGCAAAGCAGACCAATTGAATGTTTAAAACGCTAAAGGAAAGATCGAAAATCGGCAGCAGTGCTGTAATTGTGCCCAAGGCTGTCCACAGGAGCAGCAACTTGTACCGATTCCTTGAAAAAAAGAGTCCAATCGCTCCTGCAGCTAACACTCCCATAGCATGCAAAAAGAGTAAAACCATGTAATCCATATTCAAACTGACAGAAATGCCCGCTGTCACGTTAAGAGTCAAATAGTACCAAAGGAACGCGTCGAACAAAACAAAGAAAATCGGCAAATCGGCCCTTGTCAGACGCAGCATTGCGCCCAAGTCAACGTCAGGCATCATTCCACTTCTCTAAGCGTCATATTGTTAGGGACTGTTTTCGTTTTATGTGTTTTCATGTCGAACACAACTCATATATATGAGTTCAACAGAAATACACTTTGGTGATCAAGATGCGGAGAAAGGCAAAGGTTCCGGTTAGAGCTTGGGGCGCCTGGGGCTGGTAAGCCTATTCAGGGTAAGTTGATTCAATTATTGCCCTAAGTGATTCTCTGTTTCTTATATGTTTTAAGCTTTCCGTTCCCTCGTTTATCAGTTTTCTCAAGTAGATTCCAACGTCGCTGAATATTCCTGCAGAGTAAACCAGACTCAAGATCGTGCTTGCGTCTTTTTTCGAGATCCTTTTCTTCGCTAAGATAGGCGCGAGTCTGGCTCTCAGGCTAGGATCCTGCAAGGCGTACAGCATTGGAAGCGGCAGTGATTCATTTTCGACTCGATTGATCATTTCCATAGGGTGAAGCATGTCGAAGTTGTCGTCCCCCAATATTATCAGCATCCCAAGAATTCGTCCATACTTTGCCAGTGCTTCGGTCTCTTCAGGAGAAGCATTTCCTACGATTGCACTTATGCGAAGGTAAGCTTCGACGTCTGATGCTTTTTTTCTGACAACAGCAAGATAATCCTCCACTTTCACGTCGGTCCGGTTTCTGAACGCAAGTTCCAGAACCTCGGCATCCCCTAGCTCGAAGAACGATTTTCTGATGCTCTGCATGATGGTCTCCATTTTATTGTTAGGCATCTCTTTCTCTGCTGCGAGCAAGATGGCAAATCCTTTGAAGAGAAGCGCATCCCCTACCAGCATTGCGATTTCTTTTCCGAACTTTCCATACACCGTGAGGTGATCTCCCTTCGTTATTGACTGGTCAATTATGTCATCGTGGATGTCCACGGCCTCACAAATCAGCACCAACGGGGCGGCAACAAGCTTTGTTCCTTCTGGGTCCCCACCCACCGCTTCGCATGCCATCGAAAGCAATGCAGGCCTCGTGGTGTCAGTCCAGTAGCTTAGCAAGTATGTGAAGGCCTCTCTTATCCTCTCAGATCCCAGTTTGTTGGCCTCTTCCATGATTGCTTTTCGTGCACTTTCGAAGGCTGTTCTTCCTCTCTTTTCAAAAAGACTTTGCACATAACGCGAAAGCTCCTCACCCTTCAACTCCTGACGTTTCCCGCGTCTTGGAAACTCGTCTCTCATTGGTTGGCTTCTGTTTTTCATGTGCTTACTGTATGTTTAGTATCCGTATTTGTTCTTTTAGCTTAGGGGTGGCAATACTTTCAGTAGTTTCCGCTTTCCTTTGGTTTCTCGAACGTTTGGATAGGTCTTGAAAGGCGCGCGTAGGCAGAACAGGACGCTATTTGATATCTTCGTGGCTGATCTGTTCTCTTAGGATGTCTTCATAAATTGTGAGGTACTCTTTGCCCTTTTCTGTTATTGAGTAGACTTTTCTTGTTCTTCCTCCTTGCTGCTGCTTCTGGCTTGTAAGAAACTTTCCCCGTTCCATCCCGTTCAGCAGCGGGTACAGTGCCCCATGTCGCAGCCTTACATCGAATTTTGCTTCTATATGCTTTTTTATGCCATAGCCCCATATTGGCTGGGTTTGGATAAGCCTTAATATTTGGATGTCAAGCAAGTTTCTGATTATGCGTTGTACAAGTTCTTTTTTTACGGTTTCAGACACTGTTTCACTCTCGAAACGTGTTCCATTTTCGACGTATTCCATGCTGTGATTTATTTAGGTTATGTAACAAATCGAATATCGAGCATATGCTTGGATATGCTTTTTTATGCTTTCGGTAAGCATGAACCTTTATATGAGCGTCTAGGCACTATAAAGACTTGCGATATGACATAGAAAGAACATATCGTATGTGTGTAGAGCAAAAATACAGAGGGGAGATATGAACCATGAATAACTCAAAAGAAGTTCAGGTCAAACTGATGAAGGGCCTTCTAGACCTGATAATCCTGCAATTTCTCAACGGGCAACCAATGCACGGCTACCAAATAATAACAAAGATTCGCAGAACCTTCGGCGTATACTTTGGCCCAAGCACAATCTACCCGTTGCTTGGCCAGCTTGAGAAGAAAGGGCACGTCAAGAGCGAATGGAACATGACCAGCGAAAGACCCAGAAAAGTCTACAAACTCACAACCGAAGGACAGAGCCTATTGAACTTCACCGAAGACTCGCTGAACCTAATCTGCAGAAAGATCGGAAATTCCGGAGTAGCTAGAGATGTTCTGGACGAAGACACTATTCCGCACGCAACCTTGCGACCGCTCCTCAAGAATCTTGAACATTCAAAACCAATGCTTTAACAACACGACAAGTCTGCTTGCTTCCACCGCCTTTCATTGACTTCAAAGAGGAGAAGGCCCGGAACATTTCCATTTCCAGTGTGAATTCCAGAAATCGCTTCATTTCCAAATCGTCTCTTGTTCCGTATGGGCGCATCACGGAGATGGCGGAAATTAGAAGAGCGGAAGGGCCTGGCTGATCTCTTGTCGAGGTAAAGATGATTACCATGCTTTTTGCTCTTGTGCCGTTATCTGCTTTATCAGTTATCTACTGATTTTCCTTAGTTGTAGGCTCAGTACTACCGCGCGCTCGGACGCCCCTTGAAAGGGACAGCCTGACTCTATTGTCTGTATTTTTTGAGGTAGACTATTACGCCCGCTATTGCTACTCCGCTGCCTATTCCGCCACCGAGGTAAAGCGAATACTTCATGATAAAAGTAGGTTCGTCAACTCTTACTGCCCATGACTCACTCTCACAGTCGTACCGACTATAATCGCCTGCAAACCTAGCTTGAACAGTCCATACTGTAGTGTTTTCCGGTCTGAAGCTTGTCACGAAAGTTCCGTTCTCCAATGTGTGACACGTAGCTTGCTCGGTGAAATTCCCTGCTTCAAGAGACACTAACACCTTTGCATTCTCAACGGCGGGAGCCAAAACCCCTATGACGGTAATGTTCTCGCCTAGATACACTGCTTCATGGGCAATAGTGAGATTCAAACTTGAAGCAAACTTCACAGGATAGCTGCCATTCGCAGCAAGCGCATTCTCCAAAATGTCCTTGGCCTCGACTGCATAACCAACGACCACGCCGGCAGTCTGCCCAGGGATCACAGCTTTACACGTCCGGTTATTCAAGACTTCCATCTCCAGAGCACTCGTGTTCGCCCAACCATCAACCGAGTAACGCAAACTGGCATTCACTAGGTCCGTGGAATTCGAAACATATGCCACCATCGTCTCGCTCTGCGGATAACCTCGGTATGGAACGATCAAAGGTTCCAGATAAGCATCGCCAAACCGCGTTTTAACCAGAAACTCAATTGTGCCTGAGCCGTTCTCGCCGATCAAGACCAAATGATACAGATTCTTGCCCGCATGGGGCGCGGTGAAGTTGATGAGCATGTCTTGTCCATACTGTTCGCAGCTTGCGTATGCAACGCCGCGGTATTCTTGGCTCTCGAGGTTGTAGCCTCCATACTTGCATCCGCCGTCTGTGTTGTTTCTCTCTCCATACAGTCCTGGCTCCCAAGAGAGTGGCACTCCGTTTAGAAGAGTGTAGTTCTGAACCTTCGGATCAGACATCAGGTAGAGCCTGGCTTCGTACATGTCTAAGCTCTCAGGAACTTTGACCCACACTTCGATGGGCTGGTTGTTTGTGTAGAATTCGTAAGCCCAACTTGTGTTGAACACAGGCATGTTGCCTTCGTTTTTTCCCTCGACGTAGTGCTCATGCCAAGTGTTGCATTCTATGGATTCAATGATCATGAAGGTGGCTCTTTGTGTACCGTTGCTTTCTCTTGCGTCATTAGCTATCACGAATGTATAATTACCTGTCTGTCGGGGCACAAAGAAGGGTTCGGTGATAGCTGTTCCCAAGTGCTCGGGGAGTCCGGCCGCTTCCGTGTGGTAGCTCTCCATCTCGCCTAGAGGATTGTAAACGTAGATATCGTAGTCAGTCCTCGGGTCTGAACCGCTGTTTATCCAGCCACCATAGCAGTATGCATGATAACTGTGATTCGCATCAAGTGGACAGACGATGCTCCAGTTCTGCCCGATCGGTACCTGTGATTCGTTGATCAAAACTGGGAACAATGGCTTCTCTAGGTAGGTCCAGTTGCCCTGCGGCTCTATGTAGGTGTGGACATAATTGTTGTATTCCGCAGAGTCAGAACCGTTGACATGAGAGTTGAAGGCCACAGCCAGAGCTGCAAACGCGAGTATGACTAAAGCGACGAGTAGCTCTGCAACGCGAAGGCTCTTCAATTTCATCACATGAGCACCGTTTCGATATGGGTGTGCAAGGGAATATCTGTTATGAACCAAGCTTCCTAATCGTCGATCATGATTGAAGCTTGAGAAACCGTAGCCTCGAACCTTGATAAACAAGGCTTTAATACTATCATATCCATGTTTTCTCTTGGAGAAAACTGCATGAAGTATGATTACGACGAACTGCTGAAAAGGGCGCGTTCGCAGATTCCGGAGATTTCTACGAAACGTGAGCGTTTGGAAATCCCCAGAATACATAGCACTATGATAGGCTTGAGGACCATAATCTTGAATTTTAATGAAATCTCCGACGCATTGGGTCGCGATCCCCAGCATCTGATCAAGTTCCTGTCGGGTGAAATGGCCACTGCCGCATCCACGCAAGGCTCAAGAGCGATATTCCAAGGGAAATTCAAGCAGGACACGTTTGAGAGATTGATACAGCGGTATCTCGAAAGCTTCGTAGTGTGCCCCGTCTGCAAGCGCCCCGACACCAGAGTTGTCAAGGAAAGGCGTCTGTCCTTTTTGCTTTGCGAGGCTTGTGGAGCAAAATCGTCAATCAAACAACTTTAAACGGGTTCAAAATTGGACGTGTACATGAACCTAAAGAAAGTCGGCGGCAATGTGCTTCTCGCCGTGTGCGACGCTGAGATACTTGGCCGCACTTTGCGGGATGGGAAGATAGTTTTTTGTGTGAAAGAAGAGTTCTACAAGGGTTCGAAAGTGGACGTCGAAGAAGCAATATGCATGATCCAAAACTCGACAATAGTGAACATGATTGGGAGAAACATTGTTGAAAGAGCCATAGAAAAAGGCTATGTGCACCCAGAAGCTGTGCTCAACATAGAAGGAATTCCGCACGCCCAGATAGTGAGGCCTTAGCTGGGAAGACGAGGCAACACATGAGCATAACTTTTAAGCAAGATGCCCATACTCTCTTAAAAGAATTGGTCTGAGGTGCTTCGTTGGGTAAGAAGAAAGTCTTGAGCGAAGGCGAATTAAGCGAAGTCAAATATCCAAACGAGAGCGAGGTCTTCGGCATAGCCATTAAGATGCTGGGTTTTGACCGCATCATGGTTAAGTGCCAAGATGGCAAGGAACGCCTGTGCCGCATTCGCGGCAAGATGAAAAGGAGGGTTTGGATTCGCGAAGGCGACATCGTAATAGTTTCTCCGTGGGATTTTCAGCGGGACACGCGGGGAGACTTGGTTTGGCGTTATACGAAAGGCCAAGCTGAAATGCTTCGCAGAAAGGGTCGCTTGACCATCTAGTTTTTGATATCTGTTTGTGGTTGGGGAGAAGCGAAGTGTCTTTCAGGAAGCATGTTGATCAGCGGCTTGACAAAAAGGAGAGAAACTATGAAACAAACCAACTAATGAAGGAGAAGCGAAGCGAAGAATACGAAGTTTTGGAGGAAGTTTTTGACCGCTCAACCCTTATGGTTATTTATGATTTTATGAACAAGGGAGTGATTGACGAGATTCATGGCGTTGTCAAGGCTGGAAAGGAAGCTCGGATATACTGGGGTAAAGACAAGCAAAGCAACGAGTTGGCCATAAAAATCTATTTGACGATTTCTGCAGAATTTCGAAAAGGAATGCTGAAGTACATTGAGGGCGACCCTCGTTTTACGGGTTTGAGACATGATTCGAGGTCACTGATGTTCGCTTGGGCTCAAAGAGAATCTAAGAATCTGCAACAGGCTTCGAATGCGAATGTCAGGGTGCCGAAGCCCATTGCTGTCCGCAGCAATGTCCTGATTATGGAGTTCATTGGAGAAAACGGCAGAAGCGCGCCTTCCCTGAAGGAGCAATCGCCCAAAAATGCGGGAAAGACCTATGCGACTATCATGGAATACTTGAAGCGGCTTTACACCAAGGCGGAGCTTGTTCATGGCGATCTGAGTGAATACAACATTATGATGTGGAAGCGCAGCCCTGTGCTGTTTGACATGGCTCAAGCCGTCCCAACTTCTCACCCGATGACGAGAGAACTGTTGTACCGAGATCTGACCAACTTGAATAGGTTTTTTAGTAAGTTAGGAGTAGAAGTTCCTTCACTCGACGAGTGTTACAAGCTGGTTACAGGCCATGGCAAAACCTAATGCGTTTATCAGGATTCCAACCGAGCGAGTAGGCGTCCTCATCGGGCCGGAGGGCAAAAATAAGAGGCACATAGAAGAGAGACTTTCAGTTTTCCTTAAGATAGACAGCGCGGCGGGTGATGTAACGATAGAGCTGACTGAAAAAGCCCCGGACCCTTCGTCTCTTTTCAAAGCGAAAGACGTGATCACAGCTCTCGGTCGCGGCTTTTCTCCCGAGCATGCTTTTCGCTTGATCCGCGATGAGGAGGCTCTCTTAGATGTCATTGACTTGCGGGCTGTTTACGGAAAGTCAGACGCTGACATAAAGCGGGTGAGCGGTCGGATAATAGGAATGAATGGCAAGACGCGCGCGATAATTGAGGAGCTGACGGACACGAACGTGGCCGTCTATGGGCACACAGTCAGCATCATTGGAAACATGGATCAAGCTGAAGTCGCAAGAGAAGCTATACAGATGCTGGTTAGGGGCAGCGAGCACAGTACGGTTTACCGTTTCCTGCACAGAAAACGAAGAGACCTGAAGAAGGAAATGCTCGAACTGTGGGAGAAACCACCGGAATAAAGGGCACAAGGCTGGTTCCGTCGAGCTTTCACTGAGTTCTGATTAACTGAAAGAGAAAAAGCGGATTTGCAGTTCTTCCGCTATCATGCAGATTGCTGCACTTTGGGGGTTCTCTTGAATGCCCATATGACTGCGGGGAACCCGAAAACTATGAATCCTCCGCCGAACAGAATCCATGCGTAAGACTGCATTCTATGCGCATCGGTTGTGGCGAATTGGGCGTCTGCCTGTCTCATGCTTGCGTTGGCCGCGCGCGCTATTTAATGAACAAGAGAACTGCACTGGAGGTGGGCTCTCGCATTCTTGGAACTGCTCACAGGCTTGGAGCCAAGGGCAGTTCTCTCAAGATCCAAATCATTCTTGACTCATCGGGGCCAGAGTCGTCATCGCCCACCATGGAGAAGTAGAAAGAACGGCAAATAAAAGCATATAGGAATCGCCCACACCAGTGCTGACTTAGTATGTTAAGACATATCCACGTCGTTCCGCTTGCTGCCGAAAGCCTCGGCGTAAGGTCAATGTGCACTTATGTGGAAACATCAGATGTGAGGATGCTGCTTGATGCTGGAGTCTCGCTTTGTCCAGAGCGGTTTGGATTGCCGCCCCACCCAAGAGAGTTCCGAGCTATAGTCGAGAGCCGTAGAAGAATCGCTGAATCTGCGGAGAAAGCTGAAATTGTGACTATAAGCCACTATCATTTTGATCATCACACGCCCTCCTTTACTGATTGGCTATGCAACTGGACAGAAGCAGGTGAAACGGCAAGGCAGATATATCAGGGCAAAACTGTTCTGATGAAAAACCCTAAAGAACAAATCAACTACAGCCAGCGACACAGAGCGTGGATGTTCCAAAGAACTGCCGGAGGATACGCCGAGAAACTCGAAAATGCTGATGGAAAGACCTATCGTTATGGCGATACCCTAGTCAAATTCTCAGAACCAGTCTTTCATGGCTCCGAAGACTCATTCTTAGGCTGGGTTCTGATGACCACAATCGACTTTCAAGACGAGAAGTTTATGTTTGCGCCCGATGTCCAAGGGCCAATGTCAAGGCACACGCTTGAGACAATTCTCAAAGAGAAACCCGATCTCTTGATGATTGGCGGTCCACCTTTGTATCTGGTAGGATCCAAGGTTGACGAACAGCAAGCTCAAATTGCCCTTAAGAACCTGGCGGTAATCGTTGGCGCCGTGCCCCAAGTGATCCTTGAACACCATGTTCTGAGAGATCAGACGTGGCGCGAGAAGACGAAAGGCATTCTTGAAGAGGCTTGCAAGGTTAACTGTGATCTAGAGACTGCTGCTGGGTTTGTTGGAGACGAGGACAACTTTCTTGAGGCTGATCGCAGAAGGCTTTTCACCGAAGAACCACCATTGAAAGACTTTCAGAAGTGGATGCGTGGAAACGTAGAAACGAGAAGACACGTTAAACCGCCGATCTAGCTAAGCTCTTCTGTGAATGACTTTATCAGACGTGCTCATCCTATCTCCTGAAATCCAGAATCAGCATGAGAGGAACTGCTCTGCCTCTTTCCGCTCAATTCAAGCTTGTTTTTAGTGGATTCCGGCACTTTTCTGCTAGCAGTAGGTTCAGCGTCTACGCCATCTCTGGAGAACGAGTAGCACAATGGAGGCAATGTTTGCGGCTCCTATGGTCATGAAGAAGAATCCGACCTGCGCCAAATAGAGGCCGTTCGATCGCAAGCCTTCGGATTCGGGACTTGCCAGCAGGTTCGCCGCAGTCTGCAAGGCAAAGAAAGCTGGCAGTATCCAGATGGGCATAAGGTATAGAGATGTGCTCAGACGCACGTTCGAGATGCTAGTTTTGCCTGTCATTAGTGTGTATGCTCTGTACGTGAAATATGCGCCGGCCAGTAGCATTAGAACCAAGAAAGTGTAGATCGCAGCGGCCATGTCTGAGGGGAGCACTTGAACCTGTAGCGGAAATATGAATGCCCGTATGATGGAGTATCCGAGAAGAAGAAAACCTTCGACAGCAAATAGCACTGCAATGAATCGACTCTTGGCTTCGCTTTTCGCGGGTTTCTGGTCTTCAGTTGAATTTTCGTTCATCTACTATGCTTCTCCTGTCCTCTATTATACCATCTATCATGTTCTCGACTAATTCCTTTTCTCTAGTCAATCTGCCAATGGCGTGATGAGTCCCATTTGTCACCTGAGCAATGCGTTCAGTCACGAAAAAGCCGTAGGTTTCGCGTCCGTACATGTGCGGATTAGTATTCACCACGATGGTGTGGATCCCTTCGCGCTTCACTATTCGCGAAATAGACCCGACATCGTCAACCGCCATATCTTCGTATTCTCTAACAGCGACCTTTATCTCGTCGATGTCGCGAATCGCTCCAGTCTCGGGGTTTCTTCTCAGGGGCACGTTTGCGCTACCGTCGGTTATTATAACCATCACCGGTACGGTTGAAGGATCTCGCCTCCTGGCCTCTTTCAAAACCTCCCAAGCCTTGTACATTCCAGCAGCCAAAGGTGTGAAGCCGCTCACCCGCATGTTCACAAGCTTGTTGGCAACAACCCGCAGATTCGTTATGGGATGCTGGACAACGACTGCACTGAGGTCTCTAAGCGCCACTATTCCCACGCGGTCTCGGCATCTGTAGGCGTCACCGTGAAGCCTGAGAAGTGCTTCTCTGACGGCCTCAAGGTTGAACAGCATCGAGCCGCTGAGGTCGACGACGAAGACCATGGTTAAAGGAGCCTTGTAAGACCTCAGTTTCTCGCGCACGTCGGCAAAGGTTATTCTCAGAGCTGTCTCTAGAGGCTTCTGGCGAAGTTTCTGCTTTCTTGCAGCTTCTCGTATCGTTGCGGGCAGGTGAATATCGGAGGGTTTGCCGTGGGGCAGCTTCCATCCATAGGGTTTTCCCTTCTGGAGAGTCGTGATCGCCGTTGCGTGTCTTCCGGCGTAGATCCCTTGTCTGCGGGTTTTGATTTTTCCCATTTTCAGAAAAAACTTGGAAGGGGAGACAATTCGCTTTTCTATGCTGGTGAAGATTAGGCGCCCATGAGTGATGTCGGTGGGCTTTGCGGCGTTGCTGACCGTGGGGAAAGCTTTCATGTCGCCCTTTTTCTTGGCAACCGTCTTGTCCTCGTAGGTTTCTCCTTGAAGCTTGTTGCCACCCACTTGGAGACCGTCAGTAACAGGCGCGTTTTTCGGGCTCTTTTTCAAGCGTCTGCCCCAACCCCAGACGCCTCCCATGAACCTGTCAAGAAAAAAAGTCAGCCTCAGCTTCATTCGCTCCATTCTTCTAGCTGCATTGTCCTTTTCTCCTCTCTTCTCTTCTTCTTTTTTTGCGTCTTTCCTGACCCAGAAAACGGATCTGCCCTTCATGAACTTTCTTTTGTCCATATCTTTCTTGGTTGTCTCACCAGTCTTCTCGAATTGATACAGCTTCTTCACTGAGGCGGAGAACACTTCGCTGATTTCCTGGGAAGAAGCTGGTTCTAGGAAGCCGCCTTCTCTTGTTCTGTGGCTCAAAGCAAGGTCCGCGGCAACAAGGACGTCCTCCATGGTGACTTGAGTGCGCCCTTCGAAGGCGGTGAGGGTTGCAGCTGCTTTAGCGATTACGATGTCGGGGCGCAGGCCGTCAACTTTCAGGTCGAGGCATGCTTTGGAAATGCTCCTGAGCAGTTCATCTGAAACCGCTACGTCTTTGAGGATTTTCTTGGCCGCTGCTATTCTGTTGCGCAGTTCCTCTTGTGTTGGTCTGTATTTCTCGTAGAATCTTTCCGGGTCCGCTTCGAATTCCATGGTTCTTTTTACGATTTCAACTCTGTCATCCACGGACGTTATTGTTCCGACTGTGACGGACAATGGAAAGCGGTCAAGGAGCTGCGGTCTCAGTTCCCCTTCTTCAGGGTTCATAGTTCCGATGAATATGAAGCGGGCTGGGTGGCTCACCGATATGCCTTCTCGTTCAACGACGTTCCAGCCTGTGGCGGCTGCATCCAGCAGATCATCTGCTATGTGGTCTGGAAGCAGGTTGACCTCATCAACGTAGAGGATGTTTTGATTTGCGGCGGCAAGGACTCCGGGTTCGAGCGCTTCTATTCCCTGTTTTATGGCTTTCTCCACATCCAGGCTTCCGACGACCCTGTCTTCTGTTGCGCCCAAAGGTAGATCTACGACAATCATCTCTTTTTCCTCGGCCTGCGGTTTTTCCCGTTTCTTGTACTTCTCACCGCATGACGGGCACTTGTTTGAAGGGTCGTCAGGGTTGCAGTTGAAGGGGCAGTCTTTGACGATCCTGATTTTCGGAAGAATGTCAGCTAGGGATCTGACGATTGTGCTCTTTCCTGAGCCTTTCGGTCCCTTGATGAGTACTCCGCCTATTTTGGGGTTGATGGCGTTGATCAGAGTGGCCAGTCTGAGCTTGTCCAGATCCACGATGGCGGTGAATGGAAAAACGAGGCGTTTTCTCTGCGTTGGCATGTCTCTCCTGGGCTATGAAATAGAAGATTCCTAAGCTATTAGTTTTGGCTTGAGACACCTGCTGCAGAAGATTTTAGGGATGGTTCACAATTGCTCCTTGTTTTGTATGCTTGCCTTCTTGAATTTCCTGAATCTACGTCTGCCCGATTCTCAGGAAGCTTGATTTCGTTCTGTTCTGTTTTTGGCACCATAGCGTTCTGAAGTGTAGCATTATACGAGCCTTTTGCCACTCTTCTTCTTGGGTGAAATTAGTGAGAAGAATAAGTAGAAGAGCCAAGATGGAGCTGGCTCTGGCAATCGTCGTAACAATCGCAATCTCTTCATTAGCTGTTTATGTGAACCTCCCTAGACAGACAGACATGACTTGGGCTTATTCGGCGAGTTTGGCTAGTGCGGGGTCGCCTCAGGGGAGAATGTCGATTCAGGCTGGGACAACCAACGTTCAACAGATTATCACTGAGGATATTCGGGGAGAATTGAAGAAGGGTTCGTTTGAGACTGTAGTCCTCAGTGTCAGGGGTTTAGTGTCCTCTTATCATGGAAGGGTTCCCTTCATGACCATGTCCTATGACAACGATCTCTGGAGCGGCGTGCTAGACTGCAAGATCCCAACCGACAACGTGACACAGTTCACTTTTGACGTGAGGCAAGTCATTGGCGACCATGGAAAGGTCACGCACATAGGCATAACCATCACAGAGGTTGAAGTGAACCAGACTGGCCAGGCTGAAGAACAGCTCTCAAAAATCAGCATGAACCTGAGAGAAGTAAGCAGTGAGCAATCACCGCTTGTAAATCAAATAGGCTCCGTAGTACCGTGGTTGATCACAGGCTTGGTATGGATAGCTGGGGGCCTAATCATAGGACTGCCGCTCTGCTTCGTTTCGCTCGGAATAGTCCTGCTAGTTAGCAGAGGAATAATTCCCGCATGGAAAAAGCAGCTCAAAGGCAAGACTCCTAAAAAGCTGAAAGCTGATGTGCTCAAAGAATAGACTTGCCTTCAGCGCGTCAAGCTCCACCTTCGGAACCCCAACTATTCAACTAGCATAACCCTGCCAAGAAAGAGGCGAGCTACTTCTCTTTCCTGGATTTCTTAAGCAGGCGCTTCTTCGGAAGTTTCGGCTTTTTGATGCGTTCTGCGTCAGCCACACCCAAACAAAACCCTCACCTTATACGTATCGCTGTTCTCCTATTAAACGACCTCCAGCCCTGTGCATCCATCCACACGTTTCCACATATTTCATTTCTCACGGTTTCTGTATACGAGAGCATCAACAAAAGTCACTAGCAGCATCTTGGTCGCCTTGTAGCCAAAGAACATGCCAAGAGATTCCGTCTTCCGCTGGTTCTTGGAGGGCCGGGACCGGGATTTGAACCCGGGCGCTAGGCTCCACAGGCCTATAGGCTACCAAGCTACCTCACCCCGGCCACTTTTTACTGACTCCGGTCTCATTTTGTTGATGCCTCTACTTTCTTTTTCGGAAGTATGCTAGGTTGTCTTTCTGAAGCACGAATTCGAAGCCTACTTCGATGAGAGCTTTGATCTCGTCTTTGGTTTCTGCGACTTTGGAGATGTATTCGTCGGAGTCACTGCCTTCGCCGAAGATTGCGTGTTCTATGTATATGTACTTCTCGGTGTTTTGGATGCTTTTGTGCCTGAGGAAGCATTTCACGTACCAGGTTTCGTGGACCTGATGCTGGAGCATCGTGGCTTTCCAATGCCTGTAGGTTGCGAAGCTTATCTGCAGTAATCTTGGGTTTGCCAGTTTGAGGGCGAGTTTCTTTCTGGTTCTCTCGAAAGTGGTGCGTCGAGACCTCAGGGATATGCCGCCGAAGACTCTGAGTGATTTGCGTGGGAGGACTTGCAGCATGCCGATCAGCTTCGGGGTTACTTTGTAAACGCCGGAGTTGCTGCCTTTCTCAGGATCATTGATTCTTATGAGACGCCGTTCTTCGTCGATGTCTGTCCAGGTTAGCCTGTTGACTTCTCCCGGTCTAAAGGCTGTCTCTTTCATCACTTGTTGGAATGCTGCGCTCTTTTTGCCGCTGCCTGCGATCAACGCGTCAAGCTCTTCTTCTTTTGGAATGAAGGGAATCGTTTCTGGTACTCTGCATTTTGGCTTTTCCCACTGAATGTTGTTTCTCTTCGCGAATAGGGCGTACGTGATGATTACGTTTCTTCTACGGTTCGGTTTCCAGCCTGTCTGGCTCAGCTCACGTTTTGCCTTTTCCTTTGCGATGACTTGGCTTACTGTGTCAGGGTTCAGAAGGTCGGCGCCTCTGCTTCGCAGGGCTCTGAGCGCGCTTTGATGACCACGGATCGTTTCTAGGGCATAGCATTGGTTTTCCATCCAGGCTAGGTGCTGTAGGATTCTGCCGTCGACGTCACTGATGTTTTCGCTTCTTCGCGGAACTTCTTTGAGTTCTGCGGCCAAATTTTTCGCCTCACTTGCGCATATTCGGCAGTTAGAGACTGTGTTCGTGTTGGCTTTTAATGGATTCGTTGAGATAGTGTGAACTCGCTGATTCAGACTCAACTTGCTCAGATTCTTCAGAGCCTTCAAGGCAGCTGGGTCTGAGAACCGGTATCCGCATGTTCTGCAGATCCATCGCTGGACCTCAAAGCCATCGGGGTATCGCAGGCCATCCTTGTAAAGCCTTGATGAGCCGCATTCAGGACAGTGAAGTGGGGAACCCGGAGGGTCGCAGTCCACATACGCCTCATTCGGCTGCAGGTTTCCGCTAGGATCCTCTTCTTCCATTTCTTCCGTTCGTTTGGTCGCTCCTAGGCAAGAGGAATTGCGGTAGGAGAGGCAGAGCGTGCTAGACGCAGGTTCGTTGCTTCTTTCAGCTATTTCTAATGCCCTCCTTTTTCGCTTGCCCCATGAGCTGGTTGATGAGGTCTGCCTTTTCCACCATCAGATGTTCGAGACCCCCGGGGATGATCAGAAGAATTGAATCATAGACAACGGTTACGGTGTCCCCTGGCTTCAGGTTGCTGTAATCTCGGAAAGGCTTGGGGATAACGACGACTGCGCTTGTTCCATGCTTCATGATTCTGTGTTTTGACAGCGCTGGCATGCTTATCACAAGTCTTATAAATCAGCGTTTGAATATTGATTTTCGTTACAGCCTATCGTAACAGGTGGCAAAGCATGCATGGAGTCTCATGGAAAAAGTCTCTGGAAGCAGGAGGCGCGTCGAAACTCAGTTTGGGGGCGGAGCGGAAGAAACGATTTGATTTGAGAAAGAGAGCGCAGGAAGCTATGGAAGAGTTGACCTTGATCCTGAATAAGCTTGGAGAAAATGCGGATCATCCGGAGCGGGAATATGCTTTGATTTTCGAGGATGAGGAACGCTATTTCGATATGCTCCAAGCATGCCACCGCGCATATGAAGAGAGCTACAAGACACCTCTGAAGCTTTTCAACCCGAGAGATCTAAGCATCATCCAAATGGCTTGCTTGGTGAACGATATTCCCACTCCCAGCAAAAAACAACTGTCGGAGAGGCACTACCGCAACGAGATACTAAAGCAATTAAAGAAGACGAAAACTGGAGACGGCACATCCTGCTATGAGTATCTTCGCCAACGCATTCTGAACAAAAGAGCTAATCGCCTTCTAGCCGCGAGAAGACTCAGAAGACATAAGAAACAAACCTAGACAGCAAGAAACATGAAAAGCCTTAGAAGGCACTGAACTGACTGGTAGTTGATGATGGAAATCCTGCAATTCTATTATCATCAACTTCCAAACTTGAAAGAGTACACGCTGTTGAGGACCAACTGAAGCTAGCGGATTGTGCTAGCGAGGAGCGATCTGTCCATTCCATGTTGGGAAACTTGGGCGAGCGGCAAAGGCGATTACGGTGAAAGCTAGAAGGATAGGGTTTGGTTGTGGTTGTGGAGAGCCGTAGGATTTTGCCACAACTACAAGTTGCGCTAGCCGAAGGTTGCTCTGTGCAGGTCTTGTCTTCCTCTGCGGATGGTTTATCCTCAGGTTTTCTTGGCTTGCCGAATGTGATTAGGACGTCGGCATGGCTTGAGGCGTGGACCGGGACGAAGGTCGGTTGTTGTTGTTCGGGCGCCTGCAGGGATTGTGTCAATGCCAACAACAACAAGTTGCGTGGGTCATAATTGATTCTAGGCAATATGGGACCTTAATCAGCTGGTGGAAGTAAGAGGTAAGAACGGTTTTGTGATCTTGCTGGTTCTGTGCATAGGTAGTTGTTGTTCAGCAAATATGGAATCATCGAACAACAACTACCAAGCAAATATCAGGGCTGAAGACTTGAGTGCGATCACAAGGCTGCATCATAGGGGCGAAGGCTTCGTGTGCATGAGGGTAAAGCGTGCAGAGATTGAAGTTGTTGAGTCAAAAATTCATCCAACAACAACTTCTGCGCAGGATTCAGGTGATCTCATGACTATTGAGGATGCACTGAAGAAGCTTGGTTCCGCCTTTTACGCTCTGCGCACAAGTAGTAGTCTGCGAAAATTTTCGGACTACTACTACCAAAGGTGGATGAGCGTGACTCCTTGGAGAATAGCATTAGTCAACTGATAGAAGAAGAGACTTTCGAGGTTTTCTCTTCTGCAAGACAACTTCTGCAATGCACCTATGTTCTAGCGGCTTGGCTTCAGAAGTAGTAGTCCAAGTGCGTGGAAATCGATGGACGGCGACTTTTCGAGCTGGACTTTGCCACGTGGCATAATGAAGACTTGGCAGAGGTTACCAGACTTTCGAATCGGTGTCGGCGTGGTGAAGGCTTTGCTTTCAAAGGAGTCAGACTTCTGGACGCGATCTCTGGGCAGAATCGCGCCTGGGATCTTTGAAGGAAATCGATGCGGGAGGTAGCATTTTCAATGCTTGAGGAGGAAAGGACAAGGCGTTTAAGCAGACGGGTTTGCTTCTGCTGACCAGAGTTTATCTATTTGTCAGCAATCTCTTGAGTGACTTTCAAAACGTGCGGATGTTGTAGCTTATCTGCGTGATGATGTTTGAAGTTTCGATTTTCAACAAGCCTTCTGCCTTTCACTACATATGGTTATCTGGCAACCGTGTTGGCTCCGGGGCACACGCATCGCCTAGATGAGTACAGTCTATTCATACAGCTTTTCCCACAAACGATCTGCACGAAAGAGGTCTTGATTTTGAACATCTTTCAAATCAAACTGAGGCTGTTTGCTCTTCAGCATTATTAGAGCTCTCAGAAGAGGTCGATCGCTTTCATTGACTTGATTCTTTAGCCTCTTATAGTTGACGTCTACAAGCAATTCCTGCTCTCGCAAAGATGGAAGGATCTTAGCTATGTCAATTGCGAAACTAGCGAAAGCAATCATAGTGGCAGCTAATGCAACGACAATACTGATCTGAATCTCGGGGGAGAATGACGGGCCTGCAGCCAATACGAGCTGATCCATAATGTAAAGCATGTATGTAATGAAGAGAAACATCACCAGAAAGGGTACATCGGGCAACAACGCATTTAGTTTGACCCTCCACAAACTCTTTTGGAATTGCCCATCTACCAACTCGATCAGCTTTCTAACATCGGACGGTTGGATCTCAGCGGTGTTGCCTGATTTACTCCTTCTATTCTTTCGGGTTGATCTGCTCTTTTTCGTCTGTGCATAATCCTTGATTATCTCGACTAGAAAAGAGACTGAAATTGCTACGAAGACTCCACCAGTGAAGACAAGGATTTGCCCCCAAGCATCCATCGTCGGATTCGTGAAGGTGCAAAACAATGTCTGAGCATAGCGTCCTCCAAGAAAGTCCATCGAGAACATGATCCATCTTTGTCCTTCCTTAACGTAATACATAATTGGCGAAGGTTGGCTTTCTGAAAAATAGGTTTGTGATGGGATCCTAAGGAAAACCACAAAAGGCTGGCCGATCGTGATCTGGCTGCTTGGTTGCATAAAAGCAAGCATATCGTCGGACCAAGCGCCACCAACATCTCCAAAAAGGGTCAGAATGACTGTCTGGCTTGCTCCGCAACGATAGTTCATAGCTACGAGACTATCTCTGAACGTGACCGAAACTGACAGAGTGAGTTCATCTGTAAGGTCAGGGTCGCCAAAATGAAATGAGAAGGTTGAGTTCAGGCTGAGCTTCACATTCACTATAGACGAACCATAAGCTGTGTTCATGAAACTCTTGGAGAAGTTTCCTATGATAAGCTCCGAGTTAGGGTATTGACTACTGTGGTAAATGGCATAAGGCTTTGCATCAGAAATCCTATAAGGGAATATTGCATAGATGAAGTATTCTTTGATTTCACTGAATCTGAACGTGACCCGCACATCAATAGAGTTCTCGGGAACATTCACTTGCATTTCCGTTTTGTTAATACTGGCATCCGGCATGGGGCCTACTCCTATCTCCACTGGTCCCTTGGGCGCGTTTTCTGTTGGGGGGGCAGCGACAATGAAAAACAAAGCCAAACCCACCAACAGGAAGATGGCAAATAACGACAGGTAGTTCCGAACACCGGAATTCAAGGCATTCACCGATAATTGCAAGTGGGGGAACAACTTAAGGCTTCTGCAAGATCTTTGTAGTCTTGCTGACGGCTGAGGGCGGCAAACATGAAGTGGTTAGAGGCTTCCATGCCCACACTATTTCATGCGTCTGGGAGATCGCCGGGCATCAAATTGCGCCACCAACTTTTAGTGCGACAAAGTTCCATACAACTATCAGAAGCCAATACAAGCCAACCAGGGTCAAAAAAAGTCGTGCTGTCTCGTCCGACTTTCTTCTCGCTATCCACCAAAGCCAGAGGGAAAGGATACTGGATGCTACGTGTATGAATATGAAGATTGCCAGCCCGTAGATAGACAGGTTCTCCACAAGCCAGACTACAACGGGGTTTCCTTCAATTCCATAACGCAATCCAAGCAGGCTTTGAAGTATGTCCACGAAGGGCAGAGTAGAACCGAAACCAAAGAATATGATATCCGCCTTGCTCGACCTCTTGAACTCGCCTTTATTGTAGAGCAAATAGCAGGTCACCGTAATGATTGAGAGGATTACTGGGAGCAGAAGATCAAATGTGGTCATATTATGAGTTTCACCTTAAGGTTCTCCTGTATCACGGAATCAGAATAATAGTTCTTTGTTTCAGCGAGCCACTTTGGATTCGTTGGCAATTACGATCTGGTCTCTGTTCAACGTCAGAATCGTGGCCACTACTGGACTCTGACTAGTTTGCCGCCCAAGTTGACCGTGAGTCCGAAGATGATGGCCCGGTAATTTGGAACTGCGGGCGACAGGATAGGGTTAGTGGCTAGGATTCTATTCTCTTTCCTCGTTCTCTGGGTCTAGTCTCGGTATCTCGACTAATGGAGGAATCATGTCTGCCATGCTGTCAAGGTTCTGTCTTGCTTGGAACAGATTCCATATTACTCTCAGTATTGGTGGCACCTTCTGGACAAGCATAGTGATCGCCGAATCTACAGTGTCAAACTTCTTCTGCTTGATGCTCTCAATCAGCTCATCTAACCCTATCATAGCATCGTGTAGTTGTTCATTGCGTATCGTGGCCAGTTCTGTTCTGAAGCGGTTGATTCTCTCGGTTGCCGCTTGTCTAGGCGCAGAGTCGTCCACTTGTTCGATTTCGTCTTCAGAATCCCTGAATTCGTCTTCAACCCATCTGTTCACCATGTTTCTCAAATTGTCCAAGACGGGTATTGCGTCTTGAAGCATAATCCTGTCTCTTGCCTCTCGCCTTTGCCTGATTGCTTCCATAATCGCTTCTTGGTTGCTCATGTTATCATGCTTCTAGACACTAGTTGTGCAATCGGCTCAGTTATTTCTTTCGATGTCTTAAGAAACAGACCTTGTTCTGAGTCGTTTTACTGGGCAAGACCTTACCGTGCATAGCGAGCGCAGGATTTAACTGATAGCATATTATTCATTAACTATTGCTATTCAATGTATAGTAACCCTGAGAGAAGATCGAGGTTAAGAAATGCCCTTATTTACTTTCTTAGTTAAATCCGTAAAATATGGAGGAATTTGCCTCGCTTGTTTGGATGACAAAAAACGGTGGATTCGACCAATCAAAGCGGGCGGTTTCACAGAAAAAGACATAATAATGGATAATGGTGAGATGATGCAAATTTTTGATGTAGTTGATACAGAATTAGGCCCACCTCTTCCAATTAAGCACCATACAGAAAACATGAAATTTATACCAGGCATAAAATTTGTAAAGAAACTTAGCCAAGCTGAACAGGGCACGCTTCTCGCGGATGCTGCAAACGCTCAGTTATTGAAAAAAGTAGAATCAAAATATGAATTATATGAAGAGATAACTGCTTCGGGTCAATCAATAGTCTTAGCAGGTCCGATAGAAGAATTCGGTATTCAATACAATTGTGGAGACCATCCTCAAATTTGGATTGTCAAACAAAGCAATACTCTATTTTATATTCCATGCACAGACTTTAAATTCTGCAAATTTGTTAAAAACATTTTTGATAATTCTATTGGTAACCAGAATTATGTGAGTGCACGTGACATAGCTGAATTGAAAGACAAGCAAATTTATTTCGTGATCGGTTTAACGGGAGATTCTCTTAAAGAAAACGGTGAAATTAAAGATGGAAGGTATACCCCAGACGAAAATTCAATTCCGAAGAGGTATTGGCCGATGGTTGTGAGCGTTCTAACTGTTCCTAATTATTCTTACGAGGATTAGGATGTGTGACATTTCCTTGGAAACGGTTTTAAGTCAGGCAGGTTTCAAAATGTCAAAGCATGCCGGAATGATTCAGTCGAGGCACGGAATCTAAAATGAAGATATACACAATAGGATTCACCAAAAAAACATTGGAGGACTTTATTACCAGCCTAAAAAAATCCGGTGTGCAGAGAATTATAGATGTTCGTTTGAACGACTCTTCACAGCTATCAGGATTTGCAAAGAGCCATGACTTGGAATTTATACTAAAACAGTTTGGAATTGAATACATTAGCGTAAAGAGTCTTGCGCCAGATAAAACCCTGCTTGACAAATACCAAAGAGATAGAAACTGGAAAGAATACGAGGCCAATTTTAAAGCACTGATGAATGCACGTAATGCAAAAAAAACGCTAAATGATCTCCAACTTGATACGAAGACCTCATGCTTCCTCTGTAGTGAGGACAAGCCAGAGAAATGTCACAGGCGTTTAGTTGCTGAAATGCTCGATAAAGGTTTTGAAATAGTGCATTTGTAGCGAAGAATTAGGCTGTCATAATGGAGAGCCTAGCCTTTAGGAAAATGACAAATAATACTAGCCAGCACTCAGTTAGGTGAGCTGCAATGAATAAAGACGAACGTTTGGAGATTACAATTAAGTACAACAACTTAAAACAAACGATTTCGGGTTCACCTGAAAATGTGACAAAAGAATACTTCAATGTCTTGAGTAAGGTGATTCCTGCATTCGATGTTATATCAGGTTTAATAGTCAGCCCCAATCTTACGGATATGGCAGCAAAACTTAAAGGGTCAGCTCACCTTTACAAGGACAGAGTTTTTATTTCTAAGAAAAATCCTGTGCTTGAAGACGCAATATTGCTTGCGTTAGTGGCTAAGTATATTGGTTTTGGCTTGAAATTAACGTCAAATGACAGTATGTCATTGCAGGAAATACTTGATTCGATAGGCAAAACAAAAAAATCAATAGTGAGAATTCTAGATAAGCTAAAGTCCACAAATGCGGTCGAACAGCTTCTTGAAGGTAGGTACAGAATACTTGATTGGAAGGCATATGATTATGTGCTGAGAAAGCTTCC